>JYMV01032433.1_pt1 | contig 126013 bp, 120 predicted proteins | sample 338911 | NCBI WGS metagenome assembly JYMV01 (sample SAMN03354496, study PRJNA234377) | hydrothermal vent metagenome | biome: Deep sea; feature: Hydrothermal plumes at the Eastern Lau Spreading Center, Western Pacific Ocean; material: Seawater | place: Tonga | collected 2009 | depth 2000 m m | reverse complement strand
CCAAAAAGAATGGTGAACTCCAATGATGGTGGTGGCAATGTTACTATTAACGGCGGAGAAACCTGGACAGAACAGGATTATAGCACAACGCAACTTTATCATGTTAATGTTACCAATGACTTTCCTTATCATGTCTGTGGAGCTCAGCAGGACAATAGCACTGTTTGCGTTCCGAGTGACGGTTGGGGGAATATGCAGGCTAGGGGACCCAATCACGGTTGGTACTATGCTGCCGGCGGAGGTGAGAGTGGCTACATTACACAGCACCCTTCCAAACTGGATATTTTTTACGCTGGTAGCCAGGGAGCATTATTAACTCGATATAATCGAGCAACAGGGCAAATCAGGGATATTCAGGTCTATCCCCGCTTTTTTTCCGGGGAGCCAGCAAGCGCTCTTCCCGAGCGATGGCAGTGGACATTTCCAATTGTTTTCTCACCACTTAATGAGAAAAAACTCTATACCTGCTCTCAGCATGTGTGGCTTTCTAAGGATGACGGTCAAAGTTGGAAAAAAATCAGTCCAGACCTCACCTATGCGGACCCATCCACTCTTGGGCACACCGGAGGCCTCATTACGATGGATATGAATGGACCCGAGATTTACGCAACAGTTTTTGCTTTGACACCTTCGAAACATCATATAAACACTATTTGGGCCGGGTCTGATGACGGGCTTATGCATATTACTCGGAATGGTGGAAAAACGTGGGATAATATTACTCCGCCAGAAATGGAAAAGTTTACCCGGATTTCCATTATTGAAGAATCTTCACATAAACCAGGCACAGCTTATGTTGCAGCTAATCGCTATCAGGTTGACGATAGAGCTCCCTATGTTTGGCGAACCCGGGATTATGGCAAGACCTGGACCAAAATTGTAAATGGTGTCGCAGATGGCCACTTTGCCCGTGCAGTACGAGAAGATGCAGTTAAAGAAGGCCTCCTTTTTCTTGGTACGGAACACGGTGTCTATGTCTCTTTCGATGCAGGTGATAGTTGGCAACCCATACAGCTTAATCTTCCTGACACGCCTATTCGTGATCTCCAGCTAAAAAATTCGGATGTTGTTTTAGGAACTCACGGAAGAGGTTTTTGGATTCTGGATGATTATGACCCGCTTAGAGAATATACTGATCGTACAGCTGTAGAATCCTTGACATTGTTCACGCCACATGACGCAGTCCGTGGAGAAGAAACGGCAATTGTTCAATATTTCCTAAGCGAGGAAGCTGATTCAGTGCAAACTGAGATCTATGATTCAAAAGGAGATCTGGTTATCTCAATGGTGGGTGACTCGGTAGCACAAAGGCCCACGGAAATCCATCCTTGGTATAGGACACGCACTACTGGTCCTCCCACAACCGCCAAGGGCCTAAATCGTTGGGAATGGAATTTGCGTTACAAAGGGGCCACCATGTTTGAAGGAATAATCATCTGGAGTGGCAGGCCGCAGAATGGACCAAAAGCACCGCCTGGGGCTTACGAGGCCCGTGTAACTGTTAATGGGGTAACAAAATCAATTAAGTTTAACATAAAGATGGATCCTCGTCTAAAGGGTGTAAGCAAGAAAGATCTAAAAGAGCAGTACCAACTTGCATCACAAATCAGAGACAAAACATCTTCTGCAAATGAGGCAGTCATACAGATTCGCCATATCCGTGAACAGATTAATGACAGGCTGAAAAAAACCAAAGACCAGCAAATTGGAAAAATATCAACAGACCTTATTGCAAACCTAACTGAGATTGAAGAAGCACTTTATCAAACAAAAAATGAAAGTGGGCAGGATCCTTTGAATTTTCCTATTCGCCTTAACAACCGTCTTGCCTCTCTCCGACGAAGTGTTGAAAACGGCGATGCTAAACCAACCAATGGTGCTTATAAAGTTTTTGAGGAGCTGTCAACTGAACTGAAAGAACATCTAGAGGCAATGGAGGTATTACTGACCCAGAGTCTCAATCCATTGAATGCCCGCCTAAAAAGTAAAGAGCTGGAGCCTGTTTCCGCTACACTTGAATAGAACTATAGAAAAACCCCATCTTTTGACGGGGTCTACTGCGGGACTGACGAGACTCGAACTCGCGACCTCCGGCTTGACAGGCCGGCGTTCTAACCAACTGAACTACAGCCCCAGTTACTATTTCTTCTTGCGGTAAACCAAAGCTAAAGGAATTACAATAATGTAGCTAATAAAAAGTAGGATTGGGGCCAGGGTCAAGCTTTGAAAACTATTTACTGATCCCGTTGCCATGGCAGCATAACCGACCAAAAGAAGAACCACCCCAATTGTAAAAAGAATATAATTGATTTTTCCAAATGCCCATCCTTCAAAAATATGGATGCCAGTATTGCTTTTTCTATCACTCATAGCGGCGGAAAAATTACATTGACCGATTAGCTCTGCCAATGAGTTTTATGCTTTTTAAATGATTTTGTGTCACTAAGAATAAAAGGAATAGAATTTGCCCTTCATAGGAAAAGAATAATAAATTTGGCCCCCGAAAATGATGAAAAAATTTTCATTTCATCTGGGTCAAAGCTTTATTGGAATTATAGCGGTTGTTGTGTTGGGTGTTTTGTTGGCTTTTTATAGCCTCGTTTTATTATGGCCTCAAGGAAATCCCTATAAGTCTGTAAAGGTGACCATTCCAAGCGGCGCTTCTCTAAAAGAAGTTAGTGCGCATCTGCAGGATAATAATGTCATCCGCAACGAAAGATCCTTTTTGTTAGCTGTTAAGGCGTTGGGATATGAAAAGGATATTCCGGCAGGTCGTTTCAAACTGATGAAAGCGCAAACCAATTTTGACATTATTGATCAATTGGTAAATGGAGTCCATTTAAATAAACAAGTAGCTATCCTTGAGGGGTGGACAGTTTCAATGATTGCAAGGGCACTGGAAAAAAAAATAGGGATGGATCCGGAAGAATTTGAGAATGCATGTAACAATAGTTTATTACTTTGGAAATTTGGTATTGGGGCTGAGTCCTTTGAGGGATATCTGTTTCCTGAAACTTACCGGTTTTCTGAAGATGAGTCACCGCAAGAAATTATTGGCCGTATGGTGGAAGAATATAAAAAGAATTTTAACGATGATATGCGGATGCGTATGAAGGATATCGGAATGACGGAGAGAGAAGTCATTACCCTAGCTTCTATTATTGAGGGGGAAGCCATCTATAATCGCGAGCGATCGGTCATTGCAGGCGTATACCATAATCGACTAAAACAAGGTATGCGGCTCCAGGCTGATCCGACGATCCAATATATTGTGGAGGATGGTCCTCGGCGACTATTGAAAAAAGATCTAAAAATTGACTCACCATACAATACATATTTGAATTACGGACTGCCACCCGGTCCAATAAACAACCCGGGTCTTGAATCCATTAAAGCAGCTTTATATCCAGCGGATACAGAATACTTGTATTTCGTTGCACGGGGAGATGGGTACCATAATTTTTCACGCACAAAAGAGGAACATAATAAAGCAAAACGTGAGTATCAGAAACTTCGCCATAAAATTAAAAGACAGTAAATTAAAAAGGGGTAAAACACAAACAGAATGAGTAAATCTAAGCTGAATAAAGTTCAAAAATCTGCTGTAGAGGCCTTTGGAAGACCTGTTTTGATATTTGCTGGAGCAGGTAGCGGGAAAACACGTGTTTTAACCCATAAAATTGCCCATTTGATTGAAAATAATTTGGTTTCTGCCGAAAATATTCTCGCTGTCACTTTTACAAATAAGGCAGCGCAGGAAATGAAAGATCGTGTGAAAAAACTGGTCAAAGGGAAAGAAACTGTTTTAAACATCGGCACTTTTCATTCCATTTGTGCCCGGATTCTTCGTAGTGAAATCCACCAACTTAATTATACTGCAGATTTTTCTATTTTTGATGTTCAGGATCAGATTGCATTAGTCAAAGTAGTACTGGAAGCAATGAATATTCCCAAAAATTATGTCACCCCTCAAGAGGTTCGGCATAAAATCAGTTATTTCAAAAATAAACTTATTCATCCTGATAAAGCGACCAAGAAAGCACATCTGGTATTGGAAAAAAACTATGCGAATATTTATAAAAATTATCAAAAAGCGCTGGTTGATAATAATGCAGTGGATTTTGATGATCTCCTGCTGCTTCCATTAGAATTATTTAAAAAACATCCAAATATTTTGGAAAAATACCGCCAGAAATGGCAGTATATATTAGTGGATGAATACCAAGATACCAATAAACCTCAGTTTATGTTGATGAAATATTTAGCTGAAGACCATCAGCAAATTTGTGTCGTTGGCGATGATGATCAGTCTATCTATGGTTGGCGCGGCGCAGACATTCGAAATATTCTTGATTTTGAAAAGAATTTTGGCAATTGCGAAGTATTCAAACTGGAAAAAAATTACAGATCATCAGCACATATTCTTGAAGCAGCAGCTTCGGTGGTAAAAAATAATGTAAATCGTGAACCAAAAGAACTCATCCCCCATAATGGTGCCGGAGAAAAATTAGGTTTGATTGAAACTAATGATGAAATGGAAGAAGCGGATGCTGTCATAAATGCATTGGAGAAAGAGATTAAACTTCAGAAAAGGAATTTTAGTGATTTTGTCATTCTATACCGTACAAATTCACAGTCCCGCTCCTTAGAAGATGCCTTTCGACGGTCAGGTATTCCTTACAATATTGTGGGTGGGTTTCGATTTTACGAACGGAAAGAAATCAAAGATTTAATTGGTTACTTATCTCTAATTGTGAACCCCAAGGATACTATTTCTCTACGTCGAGTAATCAATTTTCCCCCCCGGGGAATTGGCATGAAAACAGTAGATAAGTGTGTAATCCAGGCTGCAAAGAAAAATACCGAAATGATCGAGGTGTTAAACTTTCCGGAAGATATGGGTATTCGTGGTAAACAGGCTGATTCGTTAACAACCTTTTATGGCGTTATTAAAAAATATAATGAACTGTTGCCAAAATTGAATGCAGGTGAACTGGTTCGAACTTTAGTGGAAGAAACAGGAATTATTAAATATTATAGGAATAGTTCAGCACCCGAGGATAAAGAACGCTTGGATAATATTATGGAATTTCTTAGGGGCGTCGATGAATTTATGATGCGAACACCCGAAGGAGATCTGTCCCAGTTTTTGGAAGAAGTTTCTCTTTTGACTGACTTAGACCAGTGGAATGATGAAACAAATCGTGTTACATTAATGACGCTACATGCAGCGAAAGGTTTGGAATTTCCTGTTGTCTTTATAACCGGTTTGGAGGATGGGTTATTTCCGCTCTATAGTTGCTTAGAAACCAAAGAAAAATTGGAAGAGGAACGACGGCTTTTTTATGTTGGTCTGACACGCGCAATGGAGAAGGTCTATCTTATTTATGCCAATCACCGGCGCCGGTTAGGGTCAGATGATTTGTATGGTATGGTGTCCCGTTTTGTTCATGAAATGCCGGAAGAAAAACTGGAAAAAATCTCATTTACTTCTGCATTAACACGAAAAGTAGTCGGAGGTAGATCTGGGAAATATACCAAGACGGCTGTAAGTAGAACAGTTGTTGTTTTTGATGATTTCAAGGTTGGTGATTTTGTTGAACATGCCATCTTTGGAGTTGGAAAAGTCATGGCCCTAAGTGGTCAAGGTGAAAACCAGCGCGTGGGTATCGTATTCAACGATGGGTTAAAGAAAAAACTTGTCGTTAAATTTGCCAACCTGAAAAAAATAGAAATACCGCAAGCCTGATCCCAAATGGATCCGGTAGATTCTTTTTTATCTTTCCCAAATTACGTTTATTCTATTATATTATGAGACTCATTCTCATTAATAAGGACCATACTTATGTCATCTTCTGATATCTTAAAAAAAGCATTAAGAAAAGAAGGATTGCGTTATACCCACCAGCGACAAGTTGTATGGGATGAACTTTCTGGTAGTGATGAGCATCGTGATGCAGAAGAAATATATTTAGCTCTTTATAATTCGGGATTGAATGTATCTCGTGCCACGGTATACCGTACGATTGATGTATTGGTAAAAAATAACTTGGTTCGCAAATTAGAATTGGGGGATGGCCGTGCAAGGTATGAACATAAAATGGATACAGCACACCATGATCATTTGATTTGTGTCCAGTGTGGAAAAATAGAAGAATTCATGGATAATGTGATTGAAAATCGGCAGGAAGAGATCGTAGAAAATTTTGGATATAAACTAATTCGCCATATTCATCAATTATTTGTCATCTGTGATGAATGTGGTGCTAAATGACCTTAACTGATCTAAATCCGGGGGAAACAGCAACTATAAATGGCATAAGAGGAAATAGTCATCTCCAAAATCGATTAGTGGAACTGGGCCTTCTATCCGGTACAGAGGTTCGTATGGTCAAACAAACGCCATTTAATGGCCCGATAGAAATCAAGATACGGAATTCCTATTTAACTATCCGTTGGAATGATGCTAGGCAGGTTGATCTTGTTGTATGAAAACGTATTTTTTTAAGAAAAAGTCAAAAGATTCTACAAATCATCCGTGGGTTGCTTTGCTTGGTAATCCAAACTCTGGGAAAACTGCTATTTTTAATTTACTTAGTGGATTGAGTCAAAAAGTATCTAACTATCCTGGAATTACGGTTGAGAAAAAAATCGGAAAAGTAAAATTCGGAAAAAAATCATTCAATATTTTAGACCTACCTGGAACCTATAGTTTATCGGCAGAATCATTTGACGAACAAATCGTTTCCGATCAAGTACAGAATTGGGCCAGAGGAGAAAATCCGCCAGCTGCCATTATTTCTGTCGTGGATGCTTCTAATCTTTCCAGAAATTTATATCTAACATCCCAACTGTTAGATCTGGATATTCCTGTTGTAGTAGCCTTAAATATGATTGACCGTATTGATTCCCAAGACCAAATTGATCAAAATAGTTTAAAAATCCAATTAAGTGTGGCAGCGGTTGTGCCGCTATCGGCTAAACTGAATCAGGGGTTGGATGATTTAAAAGAATCAATCGTAGCTGTAATTAATTCGGGGAAAAAGACAAACCATCAATCTAATTGGATCAGTCAACCTGTTCAAAATGAGCTGAAACCATTTATAGATCAACAATTTATTTCTTCAAAATTTGGAGTGGCACATGCTTTGAGATTGGTATCCAGAAATATCAACCATAATGGGAAACCAGTTCAAGTTGATTCAATACGAAATTCAATATCCAATTTAGGATTTAATCCACAAACCCTGGAGGCAACACTTAGGTATCGTTGGATTGATAAAATTGTAAAATCCGTACAATCAAAAGCCAAAACACCTATTCGAAAAATATCCCGCAGTGAAAAATGGGATAGAATACTTACCCATCGCTGGTTTGGGCCAATCATCTTCGTCACCGTTTTATATTTTATTTTCCAGTCCATATTCACATGGGCGACAGTACCAATGGATTGGATCCAAACTGGAATAGATCGGGTTTCTGCTTTTGTATTAAAGAATATGTTCCCTGGTATGCTAAGAGATGTTTTGGTGGAGGGAATTATCGGTGGTGTAGGGGCTATTATTATATTCCTTCCTCAGATTTTAATCCTGAGTTTTTTTCTCACTATTATGGAAGATACGGGCTATATGGCCAGGGTCGCCTTTATGCTTGATAAGAGTATGACCAAAATGGGTCTCCATGGTAAATCGATTTTGCCCCTCATGAGCGGTTATGCCTGTGCCATACCGGGGATTATGTCTACGAGAACGATCGATAGTTGGAAGGAACGACTGGTGACCATCCTGATTCTACCTCTAATGAGTTGTAGCGCCCGCCTGCCTATCTATACACTATTAATTAGCGCCTTTATCCCACCTATCACATTAAGTGGATATTTAAACCTGCAGGGATTGACCTTAGTGATCATGTATTTTTTAGGTACAGCCACTGCTTTAATCCTTGCAAAAGTTTTCAGCAAATTTATCAAAGAAAAAACGTCATCTTCCTTCGTATTGGAGTTACCGCCATATCACGTACCGATTCCACGGTCGGTTCTGCGCCATGTTCTTATCCGCGGCAAATTATTTTTAGTTAACGCAGGTAAAATTATTATGGCTATTTCTATTGTTTTATGGTTTTTGGCCTCATTCCCAAAAGTGGATCAGCCCATTACAAATGTAAACCCAATCCACTATAGTTATGCCGGAAGAATTGGTCATGCCATAGAACCGGTAATTCAACCCTTGGGATTTGACTGGAAAATTGGTATTGGGTTACTAACTTCCTTTGCTGCTAGAGAAGTTATGGTTTCAACCATGGCAACAATATATAATGTAGAAGCTACAGGTGATAATATAATTAACCTGCGAGAAGCCATGCGGAATGATGTTAATGTGGAAACTGGTAAGCCAGCCTATACTCCTTTGGTGGCATTAGCTTTGATGGTTTTTTATGTATTTGCGGCCCAATGTATGGCCACCTTTGCGATTGTTCGCCAAGAAACGAATTCTTGGAAATGGCCTTTATTTATGATTGCCTACCTTACAATCCTCGCCTATTTGGGGGCCTTATTTGTGTATCAAGGTGGGTTATTATTAGGTTTCAGTTAATGAATTGGCAAACCATTATTGCAGGCGGTATTGGGCTAGTTGCTATCTGGTACATCATTGGTGTTTTTCTTCGACAACTTAAAAAGCCTGAGGTTGATCCCAAATGTGATGATTGTCCTGTCCCTGATATAATGGATGATAAAAGAGAATCAAAATAATTTTTTCTCCATTATAGGGCTTCCCCACTTTGATTTTCCATTAAGTTGAAATCCCATATTTTCATAAATTTCTTTTTCTAACACGTGTTGAGATATAAGTCGAAGGGTGAAAGTATCCATTTTCTCTTTTTTAGAAATGGATTCGAAATATTCAATCATTCTTTTTCCCAGACCCTGTTTCCGATAGTGTTCATCAATAAAAATATGGAGCGCATGTGCACGTTTTAATTCCGGTGTAAGCATCAAGTCTCCCATTCCTATAATCCAGTTATCGGATTTAACCACAAAACTTTGGATATCTTGATTTGTATAAGTCATGGTAACCCATTTATTATAATTAAATGGATAGGGCATGCGAGGATCAGTCAGGTTTAGTTCCTTCGGATTTTTAAACCACTGGGTAAGTACAGCTTCCAGAATACGCGCATCTTTGGGTGTATTATACCTTACTTTTTCAATTGTGATGGTCATGGGTCTATGCCGATATTTTCGTAACTTTATCTATGAAATTTAGAACCGATGAAGTCCATAGTTCCTATATCAAAGTTTAAAGAAGGCGATACCGTACAAGGATTTTATCTCTGCGTAGAAAAACATCTTCGGCATACAAGGGCTGGAGACCTTTACCTAGACCTTGTTCTTAAGGACCAAACAGGGCAGGTCCAAGGTAAGGTATGGGATAAGGTAGAAAAATTTCATCAAAAATTTTCAAGTGGTGACGCAGTGGCCATTAAAGGTGATGTAGAATTATTCATGGATCGTCCTCAGCTTAATGTAAAACGAATCAATAAAGCCACTGTGCAAAACTATGCCCGTTATGGATTTGATCCTGCTCTTGTGATCCCCACAGCTGAGGCTGATCCGAAAGATATGTGGAAAGAAATCAACACAATTATTGGAAAAATGGGAAATCTAAAGCTGAAAAAACTGTGTCATAATATCTACTCGGAAAATAAGGAAAAACTGCTTTATCATCCCGCATCGGTATCCATGCACCACAATTATCGCTCGGGTTTATTAGAACATATTCTATCTATGGTTCGTTTGGCAAAGTACTTGTCACCCCATTATCAATTAGATACAGATTTAGTCCTAACAGGTGTTCTGTTACATAATATAGGGAAACTGCAAGAAATCGAATCGAATTATGAAGCTTCTTTCTCGGAAAAAGGAAATTTGATTGGACATATAGTTATCGGACTTGAAATGGTAAGGGAGGCTACCAAAAAAATTAAAAAATTTCCTCAAAATCTTCTATTAAAAGTGGAACATATTATTCTTGCCCATCAAGACAAATATCAATGGCAAAGTCCGAAGAAACCGGCATTCAAGGAGGCCTTGCTCGTTCACCTTATTGATTTGGTTGATGCCCAAATGAATATTATGGATATGGCCATTAATGATGATCAGGAAGAGGGCGATTTTACAAACCATCATAATTATTTTCGGATTCCATTATACAAAGGTCAAGATGGAACTAAATAATTTGGTTCGGGCGGCCATTTTTGCTGCCCTTGCCGTTGGAATGGGATTCTCTTTAATGCTTGTACCCAATATCGAACTCATAACGGTTATCGTATTCCTATCGGGTGTAACACTGGGAACAGGATGGGGAGGTCTGGTAGGTGGTACAGCTATTTTTATTTATTCTGGAATGAATCCAATGGGGTCAGGATTAAGCTTTCCCCCACTGTTTCTTATGCAAATTTTCAGTATGATCATTACAGGTGTGGTGGGTGGGATATTTCGCCCCTTTTTTTTCAAAAAAAAAATCAACCTATTATCGCTGGTAGGCTTAAGTCTCTTGGGATTTATGCTCACACTTATTTATGATGTATTAACTTTGATAAGCTATCCATTATCAGCAGGATTAGGATTCACAGGCGCGTTAGCTTCCCTGGCGCAAGGACTGGGATTTATGGTATTACACGAAGTATCAAATGCCGTTATATTTGTATTGGCTGTTCCCCGTGTGGTTAAATATATAAAATAATATATGGGAAAAATCATTGCCCATTTGAGCCTAATGACAGGTTTAATTGCTGAAAATTCTTATTTAATCCCATTTGACTGGGCCGGTCAGAATGGAATAGTCATTACTGATGGTTCCTTGTTCTGGAATCAAGCATGGAATTCAGGTATGCTGCTATTTGATGGTACCTATTCTACTTATCCCAATAGATATGGACCCCATACTACTAGGAAATTTCAACAGTCAGGGATGGGTGCATTACCATCATGGAGTGAATGGCCGGATTCTGATAAGGTTGATACTTATTTTGATTATTACCGAGGTGATTATTTGTATGACCAATTGGAAATTGGCGCCGATTTTGAAAATCCTGGTAGAAAACTAGGTTTCCGGGGGTTTAAGCGCACTCATGGCGGAAATACAGGCCATTACCTTCATCCAGGCGGAGGTTCTTCGCCGATCCACCATTCATATCGGGTGAACTATAAGGCAAAAAAGGATGATCAAAAATTGGAAGCGTCTGCAGGACGATTTGTAACACGCAGTGGATTGCCAGACTCAACCATTAATGGTTTGGAGAATGATAATATCTTAAGTGCGGGATTTCGTTACCAACGGTATTTAGGGAATTGGACCATGAATACATATGTTGGCCAGTTTTTTGAGCATCGGCTTGTCCACCATTCATCCATGGCCGATTCAAATTACAAGGATATCAATCGAGGCCGTATTAATATTCAATTTGATGTTCCAAGTGGGATCACATTTGGCCTCACACAAGAATATCAACAAGTGAGTGACGACCTACATAATCGATCATTGAAGTGGACGAAAGTGTATTCAGCAAAATCAATAGGGAATCTATCCTTGATGGGTGGCGTGCAAATATTGAATTCAGATGATTCATTTCCATTTATTTGGGAATTGGACTATCTGAAAACCTTGGGGAAAGGATTCATCCAAGTTTCGTCAACCGGTTTTCCGAATCCTAAACATCCGGATTTGGATGATCCTTCAGATAAATCATCTTTTGAATTTTGGAGTCGTTCAGCGATTCGTAGCGGAATATCCCAAGGTGGTATAAGGATCAATGGACTCTTGTCATTTGTTCAAAGAGGAATTGATGCAAATGAGGATGAAAAAATTCTTTTTACTGGTGTCGACATACAATATAGATTTAAAAAGGGATGGGGAGTTTATTCAAATATTATAACACAATTGGATTCATCCATTTATGGTGGAGGTATAGGCACGATGGTTGTGACGGGTCTTCATGGGGAAATCAATCTGTTTAAAAGATCGATGAAAATTGATACCCATTTGTGGGGAAGTGGTACAATGGGGAGACTTTCGTCATTTGGATTTGACCCGATTCGCCATGTTCCATTTAGCAATACAAATTCGGAATGGATCCTGCCGGATAAATGGCTGCTTCATTTTGAAGCGAAGGCTAATGTGTCCGGTGTTATAATATCTTATAAAATCAACAATATTTTGAACGCAGTTTCAGGTTTTAGCAATGGTTTGACGGATGATAATATTTGGGTACGCCCCAACCATCTATATCCGCTTTTGGGACGCATGATGCAGTTTGGTGTTACTTGGCATTTTAAAAACTAGTTTGTTCTTTTCTAACCTATAAAAACGGATTTATCGGCCGAAAAAATGTTGCAAATACTGTCGTGATTTTTTTTGCTTTTCATACACTTATCGATTCTGTGTGACGGAACAAAGATGTAAATTTCACGCTATGATTTCACCATCAAAAAATGGATCTATTCTGAATCGTTCTGTCTTGGTTTTGAATACCAATTATGCACCGATGGATATTTGTACGGCTCGCAGGGCAATTTGCTTGTTTTATAATGAAAAAGTAGATATTCTGGAATCATATAAAGAATCAATACACTCCCCATCGGTAACCTTGTCTTTGCCAAGTATTGTTAAACTAAAAGATTTTATACGGCACCATAAAATGGATGTTGTGTTAAGTCGAAAAAATCTGATGATTAGAGATAAATATCAATGTCAATACTGTTCCTCGAAAAAGAATCCACTGACTTTGGATCATGTTTTACCAAAAAATCGGGGCGGGATGGACACTTGGGAAAATCTTGTAACTGCTTGCCAGTCATGTAATCGAAAAAAGAGTAATCAAACACCTGAAGAAGCAAAAATGATATTAATACGATTACCAAAAAAGCCGAATAAGATTCATTATTTTCAGCAATTTATTCGTGAAAAACAAACAGCTTGGCGCCCATATTTATTTATGGAATCTTTTTAAATGAAACGTGTATTGAGTGGTATTCAGCCTTCGGGCGAACTGCACCTTGGAAATTATTTCGGTATGATGTCTCGGATGATTAAGTACCAGGAAGAGAATGAACTATTTTGTTTTATTGTCAACTATCACGCCATGACGAGTATTCAGGATAAAGAACGGCTAGCCAAGAATACCTTGAATGCCGCCATGGATTTTATTGCCCTGGGGCTTGACCCTGATCGATCCACTTTCTGGATTCAAAGCGATGTGCCTCAAGTTTGTGAGTCTACTTGGCTTTTATCTAATATCGTTAACGTAGGAGTATTGGAACGGGCCACATCTTATAAAGATAAACTGGCAAAAGGATTGACCGCAAATGTGGGACTTTATTCCTATCCAATTCTCATGGCCTCTGATATCCTTTTATTTGGTGGAGAAATTGTACCAGTTGGTAATGATCAAAAACAACATTTGGAAATGACACGCGATATCGCCATTAGGTTCAATCAAACTTTTGGTGAAGTATTTATTGTGCCTGAACCGGATATTGAAAAAACCACGCAATTAGTCCCGGGAATCGATGGTCAGAAAATGAGTAAATCTTATGGAAATACAATTCCGATTTTTGGATTGGAAAAAAACATTCGAAAACAATTTATGTCTATTGTAACAGATTCAAAGGGTATTAATGAACCAAAAGACACGAATACGCCCCTCTTTCAACTTTATAGTCTCTTTCTTGATGAATCTGGACAAAAAGAGTTGAAAGATCGATTCGCAAGTCCCGGTTTAAGTTATGGAAATTTAAAGATAGAATTATTTGAGTGTTTTTGGAATCGATTTGAGCCTTTTCGGCAAAAGCGGGATTACCTCGCGAGCCATAAAGATTTTGTGCTCCAAAAATTAAAAGAAGGGGCTGAAAAATCCAGCACCGTTGCTGATAGATTTCTTAATAAGGCACGTGAAGCTATGGGGTTAAACTATGGTGAAGTAAATGTATAAAGTTCAACTAAACAAGTTTGAAGGGCCTTTAGACCTTTTGTTATATTTTATTAGGCGGGATGAAATCGATATTTATGATATACCTATCGCACAAATTACCGCCGAATATTTGCAAATTGTTGAAGACATGAAAGCGATAAACTTGTCTATGGCGGGCGAATTTATTCTTATGGCCGCTACATTAATGCGTATCAAATCCAAAATGCTAATTCCTCGTCCTGAGTTAAACGAAGAAGGCGAACCCATAGATCCACGGCGAGAATTAGTCCAACAACTATTGGAATACCAACGCTTTAAAGAAGTAACCACTGAATTATCGATGAAATGGCATGAACAAAGCTATCGACATGAGCGATCGTTCGTGCAAGAGGCGGAAGGAGTTGATACTGCAGGTGTTTACCTAAGAAAAGTGGACCTTTTTGATTTAGCCCAATATTTTAAGGAAGCTATGGATCGGATGCAGGTTATTAGTGCTTATGAACTTCACCAGGAACCTATCAGCTTGGATGATAAAAAGCATTTTATTATGATATCTTTCGATGGAGATGGTATACTTTCTTTCAAGCGTTTGCTATCAAATTGTCAAAATAAATTGGAAGTAATTGTCACCTTTTTAGCCATCCTCGATTTAATTCGATTATTTGAAATTTTAGTTTATCAGAATGAATTGTTTAATGATTTTGAAATTCATCGACTTGAAAAAAATTAATAATAATTCAAATTGAATGTAGATCGCATCATCGAGGCTTTGTTGTTTGCCAGTCCCGAACCGCTGACACAAAAAAAAGTCAATTTAATCTTTGAAGAAAATCCGCCAAATTTGGAAGCTGTTACTAAACGGTTATCTGAGTTGTATTTAGCGCAAGGAAATTCATTTAAAATCCAGAGTGTGGCTGGTGGATTTCAGCTCAGGACACTGCCTGAATATGATTTGTATATCCGTCGGTTATTAAATAAAACAGGAAAATTACATCTCTCTCAAGCGGCTCTGGAGTCTCTAGCTATCGTGGCCTATAAGCAGCCCATCAGCAAACCTGAAGTAGAGATGATTCGAGGTGTAGATTGTGCTGGAGTTCTCAAAACGCTTTTAAAAAAATCTCTTATTAAAATTAAAGGAAGAAATGAGGGCCCTGGTCGACCATTAATGTATGGAACGACAGATCAGTTTCTCCAGGAATTTGGTTTAAGTCGCATTGCCGAATTACCCAAACTCAAAGAAGTAGCTGAATTATTGGAGGAACAGCCGGCACTTACCGAGCAAATTGATGCGTTTAAATAAATATCTGGCCCGATCGGGGGTTGCATCTAGACGGGAAGCAGATAAACTCATTCAGACTACCAGCGTTACTGTAAATGGCGTTGTAGAAGTGAATCCTGCATACTGTGTGAAAAGTACTGATGAAGTCCGTTATGATAATAAACGAATTAGGCCGGAATCAAATACACGAATCATTTTGTTAAATAAACCTAGTGGTTACATTACTACGGTAAAAGATCCATTAAAACGAAAAACAGTAATGGATTTAATAGACAATAATAAAAGGCTGTTTCCCGTGGGCCGATTAGATAAGGATACAACTGGATTGCTTTTATTGACAAATGATGGTGAATTGGCTAATCGATTAATGCACCCTAAAAACCGAATACAACGTATTTATAAAGTTGAAATAGATAAAAAATTTCGAGCATGGGAAATCAAGCGAATGTCGATTAAAGTTTATATTGGCCAAAAGGAATGGGGTAAGGCAGAAGTGGTCGAGCAAAAGCAGGTGAAAGGACGAGTGACTGTATTACTTCGGCTATACCATGGACAAAAACGAGAAGTACGGCGGTTGATGTACCGCATGAAACGGAAATTATTCAGTTTAGAACGTATCCAATTTGGTCCAATTGCGCTAGGAAACATATCCCGCGGTAGATGGCGTGATTTAAATGCCGGTGAAATGAAGATTCTTAATTCTCTCGGTCTATGATTTTGGTCTCTTTTCCTATCTGTCATATTCATTTGTTATCTATGGATAACACCGTAGATTTCTTGGCTTATTGAGAGTGTAATAAGAGATGATTGTCGCCATAGATGGGCCGGCTGCAACAGGAAAAAGTACTTCGGCAAAAAAAGTTGCGCGAGAATTGGGTTTTATCCATTTAGATACTGGAGCAATGTATCGTTGTGTCACATTGGCCGTTTTGAGAAATCAGATTACTTTGGACAATGAAAGTGCATTAAGCCAATTGCTCGACGGGCTTGATATCCGACTCAAAAAATTAGATGACGAATTAGTTGTCTATTTAAATGGAGAGGATGTTTCTGATGAAATCCGAAAAGCTGAAGTAACTTCTTATGTCAGTACCGTTAGTGCGCTTTCCCAAGTCAGGAATGCTTTGGTGCGGATCCAAAGAAATATTGCAAAAAATCAGGATTGTGTGGTAGAAGGCAGGGACATTGGAACGATTGTATTCCCTGATGCCAAATTCAAGTTTTTTCTGGTTGCAGACGATTTTGTCAGGGCTCAAAGGCGTCAACTGGATTTAATCGCAATTGGAGAGGAAAAATCCATCGCGGTATTGGTTGAAGAAATTCGCCAGCGAGATTTTTTGGATTCTAAACGAAGCAATTCTCCTTTATGTAAAGCAGATGATGCGATCGAAATAGACACATCGAAAATGACTTTTGATGAGCAAGTTGCCTTTATGGTCAACAGGGTAAAAAAATGATAGATAGGAAACAAAATTGAAATGAGCGAAGCCATACAAGAACCTGTCGTTGAACAGACCGATGAGTCTCTGGAATTAGAGGTCGGCTCTAAAGTGAGTGAAGACGTGCCTACGACTTCTAAAGTTGAAGATGCACCTGCTGAAATAGAAAAATTATTTGTTAATTACCTAGATGTTGATCTCTTTGATGATATTCGAAAAGTATCTATTGAAGAACTGCTTCACTCAGAGGTAACTGAAGAAGTTCCTCAGGAAGAGCAAGATCGTTATTTATCAACTTTTTCTGATATTAGTGAACGTGAAATCATAACAGGTCGTGTTATCGGGATGAATGAAAAAGAAATCCTTATTGATATCGGATTTAAATCTGAAGGAATTATTAAGCGTGATGAATTTGCCGAAGATGCCCTTCCAGGTGTAGGCGAAAAACTGGATGTTTATCTCGAAAAAATGGAGGATGAAAGCGGCAAAACTGTTCTATCGAAAGAAAAAGCAGATTTTCTGCGCAGGTGGACCAAATTGCGTGAGGTTCATGAAACTGGGGAGATTATCAGTGGTCGCATCGTTCGTAGAATTAAAGGTGGGATGGTTGTGGACTTGGACGGTGTCCAAGCTTTTTTACCAGGATCCCAGATTGATGTTCGCCCTGTGAAGGATTTTGATAAATATATCGATACTGATATGGACCTTCGGGTAGTCAAGTTTAATGAATTCCGAAAAAATGTTGTCGTTTCTCATAAAGCGATTTTGGAAGAAAGTCTGGCTGTGCAAAGGGACGAATTATTTAATAAACTAGAAATTGGAAGTATTATGGAAGGCCGCGTCAAGAATATTACAGATTTTGGTGTATTTGTTGATCTTGGTGGTATTGATGGTTTACTTCATATCACCGATTTGAGCTGGGGGCGCGTCAATCATCCCTCAGATTTAATTGATTTAGATGATACCCTCACGGTGAAAATAATTGATTTTGATAAAGATAAAAAAAGGGTCTCATTAGGACTGAAACAATTGACACCACATCCATGGGAAAATGTTGAAGAAAGTTACCCTGAAGGTACAAAAATAAGCGGTAAAATAGTTAGCATGACTAATTATGGATCATTTATTGAAATCGAACCTGGCATTGAAGGATTGATTCATGTATCGGAAATGTCTTGGACACAACATGTTAAAAACCCATCGGAAATGTTTTCTCTCGGTGATGAAATTGAGGCGATTGTATTAGCCGTTGATACAGAAGAACGAAAAATCAGTTTGGGTGTCAAACAGCTCCAAGCTGATCCATGGGACCAGATTGAGGAAAAGTATATAGTGGGAACGGTTGTCAAAGGTAAAATCATTAATGTAACCCAGTTCGGTGCATTTGTTGAATTAGAAGATGGGATTGACGGTTTGATTCATGTATCCGATTTATCTTGGACAAAAATTGTTCGTCATCCAAAGGAAATTATTGAAAAAGGTAAGGAAGTTGAAGTGCGGGTGTTGGAAGTGTCCCGTGATAACAGACGGATTGCCCTTGGCCTTAAACAAATAAAGGATGATCCTTGGCCTGAATTGGTAAAACAATTTGAAACAGGTAAAGAAGTCGAAGGTGATGTAGTACGGGTTTTAGATAAAGGCATTATTTTAATGCTAGATCATGATGTGGAAGGTATTATTCCCTTTGATCGCCAAACAAAACGTCAGCGCAAAGCACTCCCCTTAAAATATAAGCCCGGTCAGAAAATTAGTAGTGTTGTTATGGAAGTAAGGCCGGAGGATAAGAAAGTTATTTTATTTCTAGAAGAATTAAGCAATAATAAACCGAGTAAAAAAGACGACATTCAGGATTATCTTAATAATCAAGAATCCCCGGCTGCAGAAAAGATTGAAATTCCGACTGAAGCAAATGAAGAAACTGAAAGCGATATTGAGGCGGCGGAGGAATAACCCGCGTCTTTAAATCTCTCGATCAATTATGGGGAAGGGATTCAATCCTGACAGTCTAAAGTCCTTTCTATCCTGGGAAAAGATGGGAACTCGATTCGGCGCCATTGGCTTAGCCGTGCTGCTCTGGCTGTTTGTTGTCAGTAATAATGAATATTCTATGGCGATTGACATGCCAATCGAAGCTCGGAATTTACCTGCTCGCCATGCCTTAAAAGAGGAGGTTCCTTCCACCGCGAAAGTGCGTCTACATGGTACGGGAAGGTCTTTATTCAAAACAATTGTCCTCAAGAATTTTATTCCTAATTTTAAACTCGTTTTAGATTTGGAAAGGATTTCTGAAGAATATGAGTTTAGACTAAACGATTATTTCGAACGATATCCCCAAAAAGTTGTTATTCCGTCTACATTTGATGTGAATTATGTTGAAGTAATTTATCCCAGTTCTGTTCACATTAGTATCGATGAGTATAAAGAAAAAGTCGTTTCTGTTTACCCCGATATTTTGATTAAACCGGCCCCGGGTTACGCTTTGGTAGGGCCTCCTGTTATTTCACCTGATTCGGTTAAAATTGCTGGTTCGCGGGATATTGTCGAAAATATAACTGAAGTTTTTTCTGAAACAGACACTGTTATTGATGCGACCAATAATATTTCCATCTTATTATCTTTAAAAGTTGCCCGTGGTCAGTTAATTGAATACACGCCCAAATCAGTATCTTTTCAACAAAGCGTTCAGTCCATTAGTGAAAGAATAATCAGTGAAATCCCGGTTCGGATATTAAATCAACGGGAAAATTTACAAGCATTTGTTAGCCCTCAGACTGTGTCTCTTACTGTTGTTGGTGGGATCGATTTTATTGCCAAATTAAAACCCGAAGATATCTTTATCTCGATTGACTTTAACATGTGGAATTCACGAAAGCAATTTTATGATTTAAAAGTCCAGGCACCATCAGATGTAATTGAATGGATGGATCTTTCTCCCCAAAGCATTGAACTGGTGGTCACAAAGAGGGCTGGTTGATTGTCCTAGGCATTGAAACGTCCTGCGATGAAACTGCAGCAGCCGTTTGCCAGGATAAGAAAATAATTTCGAGTCAAATCAGTACACAAACTATCCACCGAAAATATGGTGGCGTTGTTCCTGAAATTGCATCTCGTGAACATGAAAAATTATTGAATGATATGGTTTCGGATACCCTTGAGGTTGGGGGTATCTCCAAAAATCAATTAAAAGGTATCGCCGTTACCCAAGGACCTGGATTAGCTGGAGCCTTGATTACAGGTGTTTGTTTTGCCAAAGGGCTTGCTTTGGGGCTAGGACTTCCAATAATTGGGATTAATCATCTGGAAGCTCATATCTTTGTGAACTTTCTGGCAGACCCTACGTTGAATTTCCCTTTTATTTGCCTGCTCGTTTCCGGCGGACACACCCAATTATGGTACGTGAAAGATTTAAATCATTATACGCTGATGGGAGAAACTAGGGATGATGCAGTAGGGGAAGCATTTGATAAAGGTGCGCGAATTTTAGGATTAGGTTATCCCGGTGGACCGGAAATTGAAAAATTGGCTGAAGATGGAAATACTAATGCGATCAAATTTCCCCGTGCGTTTATGGGAAAAAATAACATGGAATTTAGTTTCAGCGGATTAAAGACAGCTCTATTGTATTATATGGATAATCAAAAAAATGTAAATTTAAATGATGTCGCTGCCAGTTATCAAAGTGCCATTATTGAAGTTTTAACTACTAAATTATTATGGGCTATGGATAAGACAAATTGTGACCAATGTGTCATTGCTGGTGGTGTGGCTGCCAATAAATCATTACGAAATAGTGTTGAAACAAACTTGTATTCTAAAAAAGTAATTTTCCCTGAGATGGCTCATTGTACTGATAATGCGGCCATGATCGCCTTTTTGGGTGAATTATATCTTTCAAAAAAAAGTTCAAGTCCTATCGATTTCCCAATCCTTCCCAATTTGAAACTCACTTAAGCCATGGATTTTGAATTTTTGTATGAAGCTGATTTAGTTCTGTGGGTAATTCTATTTATAGGCACGGGATTATTTGTTTATTTGTATAAGATTCTATTTAATGAAAAGTGGTATCAATTATTAATTAGCTATCGCATCATTATTTTTTTTATTCTAGGTATTATGTTGTTAAATCCAGTTATAAACTTTTCAGGTGAAAAAGAGAAAAAATTGGATTGGGCTATATTTATTGATAATTCTGCAAGTATAAAATATCACCAAATACCTTCCATTAATGCGGTTCAATTGGGGATACAGTCACTGGTTAATCAACTTTCGGAAAAAAATATTTCCTATCAATTATATCAATTTGCTGACAAAATCCAAAAAGTGAATACACCTAAACTTATTGGCAATGGTGTTACAACCAATATAGGGATCATTCCAGAAAAAATAAAGCAGATTGAAAATCAGATAGCTGGCGCAGTGATCATTTCTGATGGTTTAATTACTGAAGGCAAGAATCCGATAAAGGATTTCCAACAATTTGATTTTCCTATTCACACTATCGGTATTGGGGAAGGAAGTAAATTGGTAGATGTAATGATTGAATCTATAGATATTCCCACGGTGGTATTAAAAAGTGACTGGGTTGATGTCAATATTACAATCCAATCTGTGGGAAATATTGGAGATCGATTAAGTGTTTCCTTATATAACAATAGTGAATTACAAGGATCCAAACATATCCGGCTTATGGGAATGGAATCAAAAAAAGATGTTAATTTTCGATTCCGTCCAAAAGAGATTGGTAAACAACAATATGAAGTTCGAATTTCATCCGTGGAAGATGAAATTGATATTCAGAATAATCGCCAAGAGTTCAGCCTGCTTGTATTAAAGGACCAGTATAAAGTTGCCCTCCTAACCGGAAGCCCCAATAAAAATACGTCTGTGTTGAAACGAAAATTAAAAAATAATCCGCGGGTTGCGTTAGATCATTTTATTCGAATAACAGAAACACGATTCCGGCCGGCAATCAAATCATTTTGGGAATCTCCATACGAATTAATTATTTTCGATAATTACCCGATCAAGCCATTGTCATCTGATTTTGTCCGTATATTAGGAAAAAAATTATTGTCAAACCAATCGGCGTTATTTTTAATCCTGGGGCCCAATCAGTCTATCGTTTCTTTAAATGGAATTACTTCTATTTTAGGTGTGGTAACCGAAGACAGTACTATTGAATCAAATCGGTTTTATTGGGAATTTCTTGATGAACAAATAGATGCAGGTGGAAACTTTCCACCACTTAAACAAAGTATTCTAATTAGTGGGAAAGAGGCTTCATCAGACACGCTAGCGGTATCTGAAAAAGGTTGGCCTCTATGGCTTAGGAATCAAAATGGAAATATACGTACCATGATTTGGGCTTCCCCGGAATTAAATACACTCTATTTTCATGATCAAAAATTATCGCAAGAAGGATCATTCTCTGCGATTTGGAATCAGGCCATATCCTGGCTGTTGAAAAGTGGTGGAGAACATGAAAATTTTTTTAGGCTTAATAAAAATCGATATCAACAAGGAGAAATGGTTCAGATTACCGGTACACAGCCGTTTGAAAAAACTCAAAATGAAACAGAAAATATAATCATTAACGTGATGCATGGGTCTACTGATATCATTACACGGGATATATCATATAATATCGAAGAACAGCGCTGGATTGGAGAATTCCGTGCCCCTGGTCCGGGAGAATACAATTATTCAATTCAATTGGGATCTAATCAGGATTCCATCCAAACTGGAACTTTCCAGATTTTAGAAAGCCAAATTGAGCTCAATCAGGTGTATTTAAATAAAAAACTACTAGCAACGATATCAAATAGTACCAATGGTCAATTTTTTGTTTGGGGGTCTCGTGATAGCCTCTTTAATAAAATAAATCCAGAAGTGCGCCGCGAATTCAAAGCAGAAATCATTAAATTCAATGAAAGTAGAGTTTTATTAATTATTATGATTCTCTTGTTATGTATTGAATGGTTTATTCGTCGCAATAGAGGGTTATCCTGAATATGCTGAAATTAAAATTAAAAAAGGTCTATAGATGAGGCGAATTACAATTATTGGAACCGGTTATGTTGGTTTGGTTAGTGGAGCTGGTCTTTCTGAATTTGGCCATCATGTTATATGTTCCGATGTTGATAAGAATAAAATCAAAGAATTGAAGTCAGGTCAAATTCCGATTTATGAACGGGGTTTAGAATCGCTTGTTAAGCAAAATGTTGCTAAGGGGCGTCTTCATTTTTCATGGGACGTTCACAAAGTGATCCAAGATTCTGAAATTATTTTTATTACTGTGGGTACGCCTCAAGGAAATAATGGAGAATCGGATTTAGGCGCTGTTGAAAGCGTAGCAAAAGCCATCGGTGAAAATTTAAACGGCTATAAGGTTATATGTACAAAAAGTACGGTTCCCGTTGGCACGGGGAAATGGATCGAGGATATTATCCGTACCATTCAGCCAAATGCCGATTTTGATTATGTATCGAACCCGGAGTTTTTAAGGGAGGGTGCTGCAATAAAAGACTTTATGCATCCTGACCGTGTAGTAATCGGTACGAGAACGTCAAAAGCGCTTGAGGTAATGCGTGAAGTATATCGTGCATTATATATTAACGAAACCCCAATTTTATCGACTTCTGTTGAAACAGCAGAAATGGTCAAATATGCTTCCAATGCATTCCTAGCATTAAAGATAAGTTATATTAATGAAATAGCAAATCTGTGTGAAATGGTTGGTGCAGATGTTCATGAAGTTGCGCGGGCAATGGGACTTGATGGACGCATTAGCCCGAAATTTTTGCATCCTGGCCCGGGATTTGGCGGTTCCTGTTTTCCAAAAGATATGCATGCTTTGGTCGCCACAGGACTCAAAAACAATAGTCCATTGCCTACAATTGAAGCGGCGATAAAAACCAATGTGTCCCAGAAGACTAGAATGGTGGGAAAATTAAAGCGGCTCATAAATGATCTGAATGGAAAAACTGTAGCGGTCCTCGGATTAGCCTTTAAGCCTCAAACAGATGATGTACGAGAGGCTGCTTCAAAAGTGGTTGTTTCCGAACTGGTTAAATCTGGCGTGATAGTACATGCCTACGATCCTATTGCTATAGAAAATTTCAAAAACCATTTCCCTGACATTAATTATTTTGGCTCTTGGCAGGGGGCGGTGAAAGATGCAGATGCTTGCATCATTCTCACTGAATGGAATGAGTTTCGCGGAATGGATTTAGGTGAATTAAAAACCTTAATGAAAGTACCCATAATTCTTGATACAAAAAATATTTTGAACATCCAAGAATTGGAGTCGTTAGATTTTACTTACGACAATGTTGGCCGGAGAAAATCTGAATGAAAGTAATTCAAACAACGATTCTTGGAGTGGTAATAATTGAGCCTACAGTTCATTCGGATAAACGGGGCTATTTTTTTGAGTCCTTTAAAACGTCTGACTTTCAAGCCCATGGACTCCCGACCCATTTTGTCCAGGACAATCAAGCAAAATCTACTAAGGGTGTATTGCGGGGATTACATTACCAATTGGATTATCCTCAGGGGAAACTGGTTTGGGTAAGTGCTGGAAAAGTAATGGATGTCGCAGTAGATATCCGTAAAGAATCACCTACTTTTGGCCAGCATGTATCCACCACCTTGGATAATAAAAACCACAACCGTGTCTACGTACCGCCTGGATTTGCACATGGATACTATGTCTTATCCGAAACAGCCGTTTTTCAATATAAGTGTACAGATTATTACCATCCGGAAGATGAATATGGTCTCAATTGGAATGATCCTGGGATTGGAATAAAATGGACGAACGGAGATAAATTAGTATCTGAAAAAGATAATGCATTCCCTAATTTGGAAGACATGGATCCAAACTTATTGCCACCATATTCAGGATAATTAGATGTTATCAATTGATATTATTCGCAATAACCCAAAAGAAGTAGAGCAAGGGTTAGCTCGGAAGGGTGAAAAATTATTAATTAATGAAATTATTAAGCTTGATGAATCGTACAGATCTGATTTAGCACAGGCGAATGAAATGCGTGCCAAGCGTAATGTTTCTTCTGATAAAATTGCTCAGGCAAAAAAATTAGGGGAAAATGTAGATAAAGCAATCAATGCTATGCGTAAACTATCTCAAAAGATTAAAGTGCTAGAAGAAAAAACTCAATCATCCAAGAATGATCTGGAGCAATTGCTACTAGGTTTACCAAATATACCTCATGAATCCGTACCGGAAGGCAAGGATGAAAAAAATAATCAATTGGTTCGGGAATGGGGAGAAACACTGGATCGAGATTTTAATATTATGGCACATCTTGAATTAGGCAAAGCTTTGAGCTTATTTGATTTTGAACGCGGCGCAAAAATTTCTGGTTCTGGTTTTCCGCTTTATACTGGTAAAGGTGCCAAATTAGAACGTGCACTCATTAACTTTATGCTTGATTTCCAAACGGAACAGCACGGTTACAAGGAAATCTTTCCACCTTTTCTTGTAAGGCCAGAATCAGCGGTTACAACGGGACAATTACCAAAATTAGCTGATGATATGTATGCTTCTGAAAAAGATGATCTCTGGTTGATACCAACGGCGGAAGTTCCTTTAACAAATATTCACCAAAATGAAATCCTTTCTGAAGATCAATTGCCAATCAATTATACGGCTTATTCTGCATGTTTTCGGCGAGAGGCTGGTTCTTATGGTAAAGATACTCATGGTTTTTTAAGGGTGCACCAATTTAATAAAGTCGAATTAGTCAAATTTGTCAAACCCAAAAATTCCTATAAAGAATTGGAAAAACTGGTAGAACAAGCTGAAGCTATTCTCCAGTCACTAGGGTTAAAATACCGTGTGATCGAATTGTGCGCTGGGGATTTAAGTTTTGCAGCTGCCAAATGTTATGACCTAGAACTGTGGGCGCCGGGTGAAGAAAAATGGCTTGAAGTATCCTCTTGCAGTAATTTTGAAGATTTTCAAGCTCGCCGTGGCAATATTCGGTATCGTAGAAATTCAGATAAAAAAGTCGAATTTGTCCATACCTTAAATGGTAGCGGAGTAGCTACGCCAAGGCTACTTGTCGCTTTATTAGAAACATATCAAAATAAAGATGGGACTATCTCCATCCCTGAACCACTTCAACCATATTTTGGTAGGGAGGTAATAGATTAGTTTCCGTTCTTTTTGGTTTTTAATTAATCTTGTTGTTTGGACGCTCCTTTTTGCAAGTCTCGGTATAATTGGTTCTCTATTTGATTGGCGGGGAAAATTTTTAGGTTGGGTTGCCCGAACGTGGTCTAAAATATTGTTAGCTATTGCCGGTATTAAATACAGTATAATTGGTTTGGAGAGATTAGATTTAAATAGCCACTATGTCTTTGCAGCCAATCACGAATCAGCATTGGATATACCTTTGGTCTTTGCTGGATTACCATTCCATGTAGTGGCTATTTCTAAAATTGAGTTGAAATGGATTCCAATATTTGGATGGGCCATGATAGCTGGCGGACATTTTTTCGTTGATCGAAAAAACCATACTCGAGCACTAAAGTCGCTCGAAAAAGCAAAATCATCTATGGCAAAAAATCCCCGTTCAATTATCATATACCCTGAGGGAACCCGTTCCCTAGATGGGAAAGTAAAACCATTTAAAAAAGGAGGCCTTGTTATGGCAATGCAAATGGGTGTTCCCGTAGTGCCCATTGCACTCTGCGGAACAAGAGATGTATTGAAAAAGAAAGGACTTACCTTAAACCGGAAAGCGATAGAACTACGAATCGGAAACCCAATTGAAACCCAAAACTTAGGCTCTGAGAATCGTAATCAGTTTGTTGAGGATGTAAGGCAAGAAGTAATTGCACTAAAAGCTAGGTGGGAGAATGCTGCTTAAATGGAATCTTTTTGTGATTAGTAACTAATTATGTGCCTTCCTTAAAGAAGATAAATATGCCTATTTGGACTAATACAGAAGCCAAACTTGAAATTAGTAAATTAAAATCATCAGGTCAAAAAGTGGTGTTTACTAATGGATGTTTCGATATTTTACATAAAGGTCATACGACCTATTTACAATCAGCCAGTAAACTGGGCAATACACTAATTATTGGTTTGAATTCGGATGAATCTGTAAATAGCCTGAAAGGTCCAGGGCGACCGATTAATAATGAAACAGATCGTGCTAAAGTATTATTATCCCTAGACTTTGTAGATGCAGTGGTAATATTTAATGAAGAAACGCCTCAGGAATTAATCCGTGAACTTTTACCGAATGTATTGGTAAAGGGTGGTGATTATAATAAAAATGAAATTGCCGGAGCCTCAGATGTTGAAGCCAATGGTGGTGAAGTGAAGATCCTTCCATTTTTAAAAGGATATAGTACTACAAATATACTCCAAAAACAGTCGGGAAAAGGCTTGACTGAGGAAGATTTAGTCGGCTAACTTCGCCACCAACTTTCACCCTAAATATAAATGAAACAGACATTTACAAGAATTTTAATGCTGACGGTTTTGAGCATTAGTGTTGCGAGTCCCCAGAATCAAAAAGAAACTCAAACACAATCGGAGAATTATGAAAATGGCAATGGATTCGAAAATAATCAAAACCGTTTGCCGCAACTTTTGCGTGATGTAAAAATATTACTTTCAGATGCACTCATTGCAGACGTAATGGATGATACATTAGAAGCTGTTTATACACTGAACCGTATATTTGATTTATTGACAGAAGCAGATCAATACGGCGATAAAAATGATGAAGACCAGGAAGAATTTGATCGCTTTGAAGCATCTATGATTGAATTGTACACCCATAGGTTTACGGTATTGGATAAAGCCGATGCCGCCATTACTGCTGAGCAGCTCAGAATGGATATGACATTCTATACTGAACCGCTTGAAGTAGAAATGGGTGCCTCCCAATTTACGGTTGTAGATGACCGAGATGGACATATCCCATTAGTTCGAAATAAAAAAGTTGATCAATTTATCCAATATTTTCAAACTAAAGGACGTAAGCAATTTGAGATTTGGTTGGACCGATTGGATAAATATGGTCCGATGATTAACCAAATTCTTAGCGAATGCAATTTACCCCCAGAACTGCTTTATTTAGCGATGATCGAATCGGGTTTAAATCCGAAAGCCTATTCCAAAGCAGCAGCTAATGGTATGTGGCAGTTTATTTACACTACAGGAAAGCTATATGGGCTAGAAAGAAACTGGTATGTGGATGAGCGCCGTGACGTGGAAAAATCAACACGTGCCGCTTGTGCATATCTCACAGATTTATATAATGAATTTGATAATTGGTATTTGGCTATGGCAGCTTATAATTCTGGGGAAGGTAGAATTCGTCGTGCTACGCGATTACATCAAACATCCGATTTTTGGCAGCTTCATTCTTTGCCTCGGGAAACACGAAACTATATTCCTTACTATTTAGCCGCAACTATAATTGCGGTAAAACCTGCAGATTATGGTTTTTTTATCAAGGAGAAAAAACAAAGTCAACTAGATTTCGATATTGTTACCATTGAAAAAAGTGCTGATTTAACTGTCCTGGCCCGATCAGCTGAAACCTCATTCAAAACACTACAATCTTTAAACCCTGAATTAAGGCAATCCGCAACACCCACCAAAACCTACGCCTTGAAAATTCCAAATGGTAAAAAAGATATATTCATGAAAAATTATAATGCACTTCCGGAAAATGAGAGATTTGCTCCTCAGTTTGTTACTCATAAAGTAAGGAATGGTGAAAGTTTGTGGACCATCGCAAAAAAATACCGTATTTCAGTACACGATCTGGCGGCGGTGAATAAAATTAGGAATCGTAGTATGATTCGGATTAATCAGAAGCTTACAATTCCTGTTCCAGGGATGAATTTAGCTTCTATCCCAACATCAGAAATGCCGGGTTTTTATAAATTATCTTATAAAGTCAAGAAAGGCGATACACTAGGACATATCGCAGAAGATCACGGTACCCGTGCGTCTAATATCCGTAAATGGAATAGTCTTAAATACGGTCAGTATATTTTTCCTGGACAGAAATTGACATTATGGATCAAACAGGGATAAAAAGACCCAAAACTAATTCTAAGTGGCTGTGGTGGGGGTTGGGAAGTTTTTTTGCCTTAGTCTTGACTTTTCAATTAGGAGTATGGTCGACAGGCATCTCAGGAGAAGGACCGGGTAAAAAAGTTGGTATTGTTAATGTTATTGGCCCCATCCTTAGTTCCGAAACAACGGTAAAGCAATTAGAAAAATTTCGTGAACGAAGTGATGTTTCTGCCATAGTAGTTCGAATTGACTCTCCTGGTGGGTTAGTAGCACCAACCCAGGAAATTTATGAAAAGATTAAAGCGGTGAGGATGGAAAAACCTGTGGTATCCAGTTTGGGAACGGTTGCCGCTTCGGGAGGATATTATATTGCCTTGGGTGGTGATACACTGATGGCCAATCCAGGTACCATTATTGGGAGTATCGGAGTGGTGATGCAATTTCCGGTGATGACTGAATTATTGGACAAAGTCGGCATCGATTTTGAAACAGTAAAAAGCGGTGAATTAAAAGATGTGGGATCCTATTCGCGGGAGGTAACAGAAGCTGACAGGTACCATTTGAATGAAATGGTAGCCGATATGTACGATCAATTTGTTTCAGCTGTTGCCGTTAGTCGTAATATGACAATAGATGATGTTCTACCTTTGGCAGATGGACGCGTATTTACGGGATTAAAATCAAAAGAATTCGGCCTTATTGATACTATAGGTACTTACGAAGATGCCATCTTCCTGGCAGGTTCAATGGGCGATATTTCAGGAAAACCAAAGACTGTCCAAGCACAGAAGAAACGCCCCTCGTTGCTGGACTGGATTTCTGGAAATTTGGGGCAAACAGTCAGCAATTGGTTTAATGAATTACCAGCCTATCGCTGGCGAATGGAGTAATAACCATGACTAAACAAGATATCGTTAATACAGTTGCGGAAGCAACAGGATTGACCAAAGTAGAAACGGAAGCGGTGATGAATGGCGTCATGGCCACTATCATCGAATCTTTAGGACGCAATGAAAGAGTTGAACTAAGAGGTTTTGGTACTTTTGGTGTGAAGCATCGGATGCCAAAAAAAGCCCGAAATCCCGGAACAGGCGAAGCAATTTATCTGCCCGAGAGACATGTGCCGACTTTTAAACCGGCCAAACATATGCGTTTACATGTAAATGATAGTCTGACATAATAAAATGAGGTGATATGCCCTGTGGCAAAAAACGTAAACGGCGTAAAATGAATACCCATAAGCGTAAAAAACGCTTACGCGCCAATCGTCATAAAAAGAAAAAAGTTTAAGACCCGTTTAAAATGAAACGGGCCAGGTTTATTTGGCTTTTAATTATACCCTTAACTTTAGCAACGTTTGTTAGAGCTTGGGGCCTCGATGGTCATCGTCGGCTCAATTATATTGCTTCGCGTCAACTAAATGGTCAATTCGGCCGTTTTTTGAAACAAAACTCAGAAGCATTGAAATGGTATGCTACAGCACCAGATTATAACAAAGCAGTGGACCCAAACGAGTTGCATCGGCATTTCATCGATGCAGATTATTATGACCAATTTCCTTTTGAAAATATTCCGTTGGATTACGAAAAACTTGTAACCAAGTATGGCGAAAATAATTTAGCTCAATGGGGTATTGCACCTTGGGCCATCGATGCCACTTGTGATAGAATCATAGCCCTATTTGAAGATGAACGTTTTGAAGAGGCAGTTTATTACTTGGGTGTATTGGGCCACTATATTGCAGATCTCCATATGCCATTGCATACTGTTAAAAATTATAATGGGCAATTCAGTGGAAATGACGGCATCCATTTCCGCTGGGAAGCGCGCTTAGTAGATGATTATGTCCGGCACATTAAACCGATTGGAAAAGTTGAGCCAGTGGTAGACCCTGTTTCTTTTGCGATGGATATCGTTCGGGAATCATTTCAATTTCATAAAATGCTATTGACAGCTGACACCAAAGCGCGAAAAATATTGTCTGATGAACAAGCCAAAGCGCTTGATACTTATAGGATCCTTTCATTTGAAAAGCCGTATCTAGATATTCTTTATAATGAGACCGAGCCAATTCTTAAAGAACGGTTGGGACGCGCAGTTTTCAGAATAACCTCTATTTGGCAATATTGCTGGGAGCAAGCAGGGAGACCAAAACTGCCATGAGTCAATCCCGAAACGTTCTTTCTGTTTCTGAAATCACGGCACAAATTAAATGGCAGATTGAGTCTCAATTTTCGAGTATATGGATCCAGGGTGAAATATCTAATTTTAAACACCATTCTTCCGGGCATATGTATTTCACTGTAAAGGATGATTCTGCCGAATTACGCTGTGTTATGTTTCGCGGGTACAACCAAATGATCCATTTCAAACCGGAAAATGGAATGGAAGTTTTAATGCACGGAAAGATTACAGTCTACGAACCTAGAGGTCAATACCAGCTAATGGTACAAAACATGGAGCCTGCGGGGATTGGCACCCTTTATCTAGCCTTCGAAGCACTCAAAAAACAATTGGCAGTTGAAGGTTTATTTGATGAATCATTAAAGAAAATTTTACCATCTTATCCAAAAAGGATCGGCATTGTGACTTCCCGCACTGGTGCAGCTTTGCATGACATGCTCAATGTTTTTAATCGGCGGGCGCCTTATGTGGAAATCATATTATATCCTTCATTGGTTCAGGGAGATAATGCCGCTGCTGATTTGATCAGGGGCATCCAGGAATTGGAATCTCGGAAAGACGTTGATGTTATTATCATAGGCCGAGGTGGAGGGACGTTGGAAGATTTATGGCCGTTCAATGAGGAAGCACTGGCTCGTGCTATTGCAGCTTGTAAAACTCCTTTGATTTCAGCAGTTGGGCATGAAACAGATTTAACAATCAGTGATATGGTAGCAGACCTTCGCGCACCCACACCTACAGCGGCAGCAGAACTGGCGACACCTAGCGTAGATGAGCTTAAGATGGGTTTATCCCAATGGATAGGGAAATTATCTATGACACTGCAGCACCAATTAGACCGTTTTTGGCAACAATTCGATCATCTCTCTGAAAGGCATGCATTCCAACAGCCCCAAGTCATTATTGATTTACAGCGGAAAAAGTTAAAAATCCTGGTGCATCAAATGGATCTTTGCATGGATCATCACTTTTCCGTTACGAAAGCAAAATTGAAAGGATTTGAAAAGGAATTATCCGTATTAAATCCATCAGACGTTCTCAATCGTGGATATAGTATCGCTTTCAAGAGGGATGGCTCTATCATACGCCAGGCCGATGCTCTGGACATAGGTGACAGGTTTGTATTAAAGACCGGGGACGGTTCTTTAGAAGCAGAAAAAAAGAAATCCCTTACAGGTGAAAATTGAGTAAATTGAAAACGTATGATAAATTGAACTATGGCCAAGCAAAAAACATTTGAATTTGAAATAGCCTTAAAACGGTTGGAGGAGATTGTCGCGTCTTTGGAAGGAGAAAATGAATCTCTGGAGAACAGCATGAAATTATTTGAAGAAGGTGTAAAGCTCACCGAATCCTTGAGAAATCATCTAGAGTCGGCGGAACAGCGTATAAAAGTGTTAATGAAAGACACGGAAGGGAATTTAAAAACGGAGGATTTTAAAGACTAATGTCTACCCAGATAAAAAAGCCAAAATCATTAGGTATCTGGGGCAATACGGATAAACCGCGATTCTGGGAGTTACTTGCACCGATAATGGATTGGGCACTGGATAAAAAGCTAACAACATTCATTACTACACGAATTCATGGCAAACTACCAAAAAATTTTAATTATGACTATCATGTCATTAAATCAGCGGATGATTTTTATAAGACTGATTTTTTACTGACTTTGGGAGGAGATGGAACTATACTGTCAGTGACCCGTGCTGTGGGACACCGCAAAACGCCCATTCTTGGTGTACATCTGGGTGAATTGGGTTTTTTGGCTGAAGTAACCGTAGATGATATGTTCAATCGTTTAGATATGGTTACGGCGGGAAATTATTCTCTGCATAAACGAATGATTTTGAAAGGTGAGATCATTAATGGTAATGGTCCACAGATATTTTATGCTTTGAATGATTTTGTTATTGACCGAGGTAAATCTCATCGGATTATCACTATGCGACTTTCAGCCAATGATCACTATGTTGCAGATTATAAAGCTGATGGTTTAATTATCGCTACACCTACCGGTTCTACAGCATATTCATTATCAGCTGGCGGTCCCATTATGATACCACAAATGAATGCCATGGTGGTATCTCCTGTTAGTCCGCACACACTCTCATTGAGACCAATTGTATTTCCCTCTGACCAAACTTTAGAAATTAAATTTCTGGATGATGCCACAGATGAAATCGCCTTTGCGGTGGATGGACAGGTCAACGAATACTTAAATCCAAAATCAAAAATATTTATTCAAAAGGCCCCTTTTGAAATTTGTATGATTACATTTAAAGATTCCAATTACTTCCAGACCCTAAGTCAAAAAATGGGTTGGGGGAACAGAGGAGGAGGAAATTAAAAAGTATACTCACTATTAGAGTTTATTCTTTAATACATTTTCACATTTCTTCAAAAATAGCCGAAGAATAATTGCTTTCCGGTGAAAATGGCACCTGATTGAGCGGGGAATTAATGTTGCAATCGAAGCATTAAATAAAGACGTCTACTACAATTTTAGACTAATTGATGAACGGGATTCAAATAGAATTTATTTGTTGAATCAATTAGTCTGTTTTCCGTCGGAAAAATAGGATAAAATTGGTGAAGTTTACCTTGACCAATCTTCGTAGAGTATTCTATATTTGTCGTCTTCAAAAGAGCTTATAAAATCAATGTATCGCGACTTCGGAACCATATTTATTTTTATCTTAATGGGTATTGTGCTAGTCTACGTACCTTTGCTTATTCAGAAATTGGTTGCACCCAGCAACCCTAATCCTGATAAACTGGCAACATATGAATGCGGAGAAGAGTCAGAGGGGTCTGCCTGGGTTCAGTTCAATATTCGTTTTTATGTAATTGCACTCATATTTCTCATATTCGAGGTGGAAGTCGTTTTCCTTTTCCCTTGGTCCGTTGTTTTTACCGAACTGGGTATGCTCGCCTTCGTAGAAATGGGCATTTTTCTTTTCATCCTGATCATTGGTCTAGCTTACGTATGGAAAAAGGGAGATCTGGATTGGGTAAAATACAATGTAAAGTATGGCCGCGGGCGTTATGCCAAATTGGTCACTAAAGAAACTCAAACAGTAAAGGAAATTTAATGGGTGTTTTAGAACATAAATTTCAAGATAATGTTGTTGTTGCATCTATGGATAAGTTGATCGGCTGGGCGCGGTCCACATCACCTTGGTTTTTTCAATTCGGTTTAGCTTGTTGCGCTATTGAAATGATGGCCACGGCTGCCAGCCGTCATGACTTAATGCGGATTGGAATGATTCCCCGGTCATCTCCTCGCCAGGCAGATGTCATGATTGTGGCGGGTACAGTCACAATGAAAATGGGACTGTGCGTGAAAAAATTATATGAACAAATGGCGGATCCCAAGTATGTTGTATCCATGGGTAGTTGTGCTACCAGCGGCGGGCCCTACTGGCAGCATGGATACCATGTATTGAAAGGTGTTGATATCGTGGTACCTGTGGATGTCTATGTTCCAGGCTGTCCGCCACGACCTGAAGCATTGATTGAAGGGTTGCTTAAACTGCAAGAAAAGATACAGGCTGAACGTCCGTTGACACGGAAGTCTGTATGACCTCGAAAGAGATAAAGAAAACCCTAGATCGCCAATTCCCCGGTTCCGTCATTGAGAATGTAGATTTTGCAGAAAGACAAGTGGAATTAAAACCGGATCAGTGGTTAGAGATTGCCACCTTTTTAAAAAACGACCCCGGCCTCAGTTTTGATCAACTGGAATGTGTAACCGGGATCGATACAGGCGAAGATGGTCCTTTACAATCCCGTTATAACCTTCATTCCATGGAACATCGCCATAAAATTGAAGTGGTGATTAGTTTAGATCGCAGTAATCCAAAGGTTGCTTCCATCGAACAGGTTTGGCGAGTCGGTGACTGGTTTGAACGGGAAACCTATGATATGTTTGGTATTATTTATGAAGGCCATCGGGATTTAAGAAGAATTTTGTGCCCAGAAGACTGGGAAGGATGGCCTCTAAGAAAAGATTACGAAACCCAGGAAACCTATCATGGTATAGTTGTGTCTAAGATAAAGGAAGAAGAATGGGAGTAGTTCAGGGCGATCAGATGGTTCTGAATATTGGACCCCAACACCCTAGTACCCATGGTGTACTTCGTCTACAGGTACGGACCGATGGTGAGATCGTTTCCGAAATCAAGCCTTACATTGGTTATTTACACCGCTGTTTCGAAAAACATTGTGAAAATGTGACTTACGAACAGGTGATCCCTTTTACAGATCGCTGTGATTATATCGCCTCCATGAATAACAATTTTGGATATGTAGTGACCATGGAAGAATTGATGGAAATTAAAGTGCCCGAACGGGTGGAATATATCCGCGTGATCATGGCAGAACTAAATCGGATTGCAAGCCACCTTTTGGCCCTGGGGACATATGGTCTGGATGTGGGTGCATTTACACCATTTTTATATATGTTTCGTGATCGGGAGCGCATTCTGGATATTTTTGAACTGACCTGTGGGGCAAGATTGCTCTATAACTATATGTGGGTTGGGGGAGTGTCCCATGATTTGCCCAAAGATTTTGAACGAATTTGTATTGGCTTTCTGGACTATTTTGAGCCAAAAATAAAGGAATACAATGACCTTCTAACCCATAATAAGATTTTTCTGGAACGCACAGCAGATGTGGGAGTACTTCCACCGGATGTGGCCATCAGTTTTGGTGTAAGTGGTCCCAATCTCCGTGGTTCCGGTGTGAAATGGGATGTGCGGAAAGATGAACCTTATTCGATTTATGACCGATTTGAATTTGAAATACCGCTTGGTGAAGGGGAATTTGGTACTGTTGGCGACAGTTTTGATCGGTATTGGGTACGCGTGTGTGAAATGAAGGAAAGTATAAAAATCATACGCCAAGCAATTAAAAACCTGCCAGATGGAGATGTATTTCAGACAATTCCGAAAAAGATTCGGCCGCCAAAAGGGTCTATTTACCGGCGAACTGAAAGCCCCCGCGGTGATCTGGGTTATTACATCATCAGCGATGGATCGCCAAAACCCTTCAGGGTAAAAATGCGTTCGCCAGCTTTTACTGCACTCAGTTCATTAAGTGAAATTGCTCAAGGCTGGATGCTTTCTGATGTAATTGCCATTTTGGGGAGCCTTGATATTGTTTTGGGAGAGATCGATCGATGACAGTTGATGCTCTTATGAATTGGTTTGCCAAACTGGGAGACTTTCCTGAATTAGCTTTTATCCTCGCCGTTCTAATTTGTGCTGTTCCTGTATTTCTTTTTATTGCTCTCTATGCTCTTGTGGCTATTTATGGAGAATTAAAGATTTCCTCATTTATGCAAGATAAAGTAGGGCCGATGGGACAGGGCGTCGGTTTGCATGCTGGGAAATGGGGTCTACTGCAGCCCGTTGCTGATGCATTGAAATTAATACTCAAAGAGGATATTATTCCTACATCGGCTGATAAAAAACTGTTTATCTTGGCACCGTTTATTGTATTTATCGGTGCTTTTATTGCTTTTGCTGCACTTCCTTTTAATCAAAATCTCATTATTGCCGATATGAATATTGGTATATTTTATATTTTGGCAGTTAGCTCCTTGGGTGTGATCGGATTAATTATGGCGGGATGGAGTTCAAATAATAAATGGTCCCTGTATGGTGCCATGCGTTCTGCAGCTCAAATTGTGAGTTATGAAATCCCCGCAGCTCTTTCAATCATAGCAGTTATCATGCTTACAGGTACGTTGAGTATGCAGGGAATTATTCAACACCAGAGTGGGTTTGTATGGGGTATTTTGCCCAATTGGATAATCTTTCAGAACCCTTTTACATTTGTGGCCTTTTTCATCTTTTTTATTAGTGGCCTGGCCGAATGCAATCGAACACCTTTCGATATTCCAGAGGCTGAATCAGAACTGGTGGCCGGCGCATTTACTGAATATTCAGGCATGCGTTACGCTTTTTTCTTTCTGAGTGAATATGCAAATATGTTTATAGTAAGTGGGATAGCCGTAACAGCCTTCCTGGGCGGTTGGCAAAGCCCGATTCCAGGGATCTTTACTAGTCCTGCTTGGGGGCTTTGGTGGTTTATGAGTAAAGCTATGTTTCTGATTTTTGTGATGATTTGGTTTCGTTGGACTTTCCCACGGTTACGGGTGGATCAATTGATGAATGTTTGCTGGAAAGGATTTACTCCTATTGCCATGGTGAATATTTTTGGTGTTGGTATTTGGCATCTAATGTTAGGATAGAACGAATGAAAAAATACTTTGCGAATATTTGGGGAACGATTACCACCTTGAAAACTGGAATGGGTATCACCTGGCGTCATATGATTAATATCAAAAAGGATAATGTTACGCTTCAATATCCTGAAGAAAGGTGGCCACGTCCCGAACGGGATATTGGTTTCGAGCATGAAGACTACAATGTCATACGTTCGCGGCTCCACGTGGATATTGACGATTGTATCGGTTGTTTAAAGTGTGAACGTGCCTGTCCAGTGGATTGTATTAAAATTGATACCATCAAAGCACCAACTCGAGGCGAAGATATTCCGGATATCGGTCATACGGGCGTTACTGAAAATGGAACTAATAAAGCCTTGGTTGTCAGCCGGTTCACGATTGATATGTCTGAATGCTGTTACTGTAACCTGTGTGTTTATCCTTGCCCTGAGGAATGTATTTATATGGTGGGTGGTCCCAATAGCCCCAAGCACCCCATTGATTATGAATTTTCTGAATTTAACCGCAAAGATCTGATTTATGAATTTTCTAAACCACTGACATCTGAACAAAAAAGTGAATTAATGAATCCAAAACCGGACGCAGAAGCTTAATGGCTGATCTAGTATTTTGGATCGTAGTTGGGGTGACCATTGTTTCGGCGGCAATGGTGGTCCAAAGTAAACAACTTTTGTATTCAGCCATTGCACTTCTTTTCACATTTGTAGGAGTTACCGGTCTTTATATTTTTCTTTGGGCTGATTTTATTGCTGGTGTTCAAGTTGTTGTTTATGTGGGTGGCATCTTGGTTTTAATCATTTTCGGGATTATGCTGACAAATAAAATCACTTCCGTTAATATAAGTCATACCTCAGTTCAAAGAGGTATTGGCGCCACAGTTGTTCTCGGGATTCTAGCGGGTATAGGCTTCATGATAATTAATACACCATGGTATCAAGTGGCGGCAACTGAGCCGGAACAGACAACTGAAACAATTGGAAGGTTATTAATGATGGATTATTTACTTCCATTTGAAGTGGCTTCATTATTGTTGTTGGGAGCATTGATCGGAGCTACAACACTTTCAAGAAAAGAAGACTAATGGATAGTTTAACCAATTATTTATTTGTCAGCGCTTCACTTTTTTGTCTTGGATTGTATGGTGTAATCACTCGTCGCAATGCTGTAGCCGTTCTGATGGGTGTAGAATTGATCTTGAATTCCGCCAATATCAATTTTGTGGCTTTTGCAAGGTTCAGCGGTATGAATATGGCTGGACATGTGTATGCCTTATTTGTGATTGTATTGGCCGCAGCTGAAGCAGCGGTTGCATTGGCGATCATTATCAATATTTTTAACAATTTTAAAACCATTAACGTTGATGATGTGAGTCAGTTGAGACAATGATTACCGGAAACATCATCACCGATTTTTGCCTACTGATTCTCTTTTTACCTGTAGTTGCATTTGCTATTAATATTTTCATTGGCAAGCGTTTACCACGCCAGGGAGATTGGGTATCCGTCGGCGCTATTTTGATTACGCTTGTTTTATCTTTATCCATGCTGATGAATATGTTCATGAACTGGGATCCTAATTTTTCTCACGAAGTTCAATTTTCTTGGATTGATTTAGGGGCTTTTAAAATTGAATTAGGATTCTGGGTTGATAATATCACTATTGTAATGTTGGTTGTAGTGGCGCTGATCTCTAGTATGACCCATATTTTTTCATTGGAGTATATGAAAGGTGATATCCGCTATAGTCGCTATTACGCTTATCTTGGACTATTTACCTTTTCCATGAATGGGATTGTGTTAGCCAATAATCTAATCTCTATGTACATATTCTGGGAACTGGTGGGTGTTAGTTCTTATTTATTGATTGGCCACTGGTTTGAAAAGAATTCTGCTGCGAATGCCGCAACAAAAGCCTTTTTAACTAACAGGGTAGGGGATATCGGATTTTTTATCGGTATCATGCTCATGTTTACAGCAATCGGGTCGTTTAATTTTCAGGATTTGTTTTCAGGTATTTCTCAAGGTATGATTAGTGGGCAACTGCTTACATTAGCCGGAGTTGGCATATTTTTGGGTGCTGTTGGTAAATCTGCCCAGTTTCCTCTGCATATCTGGCTGCCCGACGCGATGGAAGGACCAACTCCTGTTTCAGCCTTGATGCACGCAGCCACCATGGTTGCCGCCGGTGTTTATCTAACTGTTAGATTATTTCCCTTATTCTCACCCGAAGCTTTGCTGATTATTGCATATGTGGGCGGTTTCACGGCTTTATTTGCTGCTACAATTGCCGTTACCCAAAATGATATTAAAAAGGTACTGGCTTATTCAACTGTTAGCCAGTTAGGATACATGATCTTGGCAGTTGGGGTTGGCAATTATGTTGCTGCCTTTTTCCACTTGCTGACCCATGCCATGTTTAAAGCTTGCCTGTTTTTTGGGTCAGGTTCTGTGATTCATGCCATGCATCATTCTTTGCATGAACTCAATGACCAGGATACCGACCCTCAGGATATGCGAAATATGGGTGGATTTAAATCCAAATTGCCAATCACTTATTGGACTATGACTATTGCTACTTTGACTATTGCCGGAGTACCCTTTTTCTCAGGATTTTTATCTAAGGATGCCATTTTAGCTGGAACGCTAGCATTTGCCAAACATTATCCACAACATTTCCTACTACCGCTATTTGGCTTTGGTGCGGCGGCCATTACGGCATTTTATATGTTTAGGCTCATTTTCATGACCTTCCATGGTGAGGTCAAAATGCCCAAAGTATTCAAAGGTATTCATGAATCACCACGGGCAATGACTTTCCCATTGATTCTATTAAGCAGTCTTGGTTTTTTCATATTTTATACATTACCCTATTTTAACCCGTTTTCCGATCATGGCTGGTTTACGGAATTGATCCAAGCAAGCGATTCCGTAGTTAAAGGGAATCCCACGGCAGAAGAAATCTATGAAGGTATACACCATGCACATTATCCGGCAATGGCCCTGTCATTACTGGTGGCCAGCTTTGGAATAGGGATGTCTATATTAATGTATATGAAGAAAAAACTTTCCGCGGATATCTGGGCGGCGAAAATGGGTTTCTTGTACAAATTATCACTTAATAAATATTTCTTTGATGAGAATTATAACCGATTTTTGTATCAACCTGTTTTAAAACTATCCCAGGCCATTGCTTTTGTGGATTGGGATTTATACGATAAATATTTCATTAATGGTTTTGGACGGGTTACAAAATGGCTGTCTTTTTTAACCGGACGAATAGATTACGAAGGTTTAGATCAAAAGCTAGTTGATGGTGTGGGTAGAACCGCCCAGGGTTTTGGAAATCAGTTGAAAAATGTTCAAACCGGTCGGTTGCAGAATTATATGTTATTTGCGCTGGCAGGTGTAATTGTGATTATAGTCATGCAGACAATTTAAAGTTTTTATAAAGGGTTAGGTATGAATCATTTACTGAGTTGGATCATTTGGCTACCGGTCATAGGTATCGTAGCAGTTGTCATAATACCTAGGGATAAAGGTACTCTGATCAAGCAGGTCTCCGCTGTAGTGACTGGGGTTCAATTGGTATTAACGATTTACTTGTGGCGTATATATGATGGATCTAACGGTACATTTCAATTTATGGAAAGTGCCGAGTGGATCCCGTCTTTTAATATTTCATATATGCTGGGTGTAGATGGGCTCAGTTTACCAATGGTTTTTCTAATGGCTTTGCTTGGATTTTTGGGTGTGTTTGTCAGTTGGAATATTAATAAAGCAGTGAAAGGATATTTTGCCCTTTTCCTTTTATTAAATACGGGTATTATGGGCGTATTCTTATCTTTGGATTTCTTTCTGTTTTATGTTTTTTGGGAAGTAATGTTATTGCCCATGTACTTTCTGATCGGCATGTGGGGCGGCCCTCAACGTGAATATGCTGCCATTAAATTTTTTCTTTATACACTTGTTGGATCTGTTTTAATGCTTATAGCAATTCTTGCTCTTTATTTTACCTGCGGGAAAACATTTGACATGCTGGTATTGATGGAAACTGCGCCAATAGCTTTAAACGGCGTTTTGTGGTGGGGAATGAGTGCTATTAAGGTTATTTGGACCCTACTATTTATTGGGTTCGCAATCAAAGTTCCAGTATTTCCATTCCATACCTGGCTGCCTTTGGCACATGTTGAAGCGCCCACAGCCGTTTCAGTAATATTAGCGGGAATCCTTTTAAAATTAGGTATATATGGCATACTGAGAATTAATTATACTATGTTGCCTGATGGTGTATTTTGGTTTGCTGGTGCACTGGCAGTTTTGGGCTTGATTAATGTGATTTGGGGAGCCATGTGTGCATTGGCTCAGACAGATTTGAAAAAATTGGTGGCATACTCCTCTATTAATCACATGGGATATGCTCTTTTGGGAATGGCAGCAGTGATTGCAGGCTCTTCTATGGGAGGAGATAATTTGCTGGCAGCTCAGGCTGGCCTCAATGGTGCAGTATTCCAGATGTTCAATCACGGCACTATTTCTGCGATGCTGTTTATCTTAGTGGGTGTGATTTATGATCGAGCCCATCACCGTGATATCGATGGTTTCGGAGGACTGGCTGTTAAGATGCCTATATATTCAGGGATTGTAGCACTTGCCTTTTTTGCTGGACTGGGGCTACCGGGATTTAGTGGATTTATCAGTGAGGCAATGTGTTTCATTGGCGCTTTCCCTGTTTTTAGAACAATTGTAATCATATCCACAATAGGGATCTTACTGAATGCGGCTTATTTCCTATGGGCTTTTCAACGGATCTTCTTTGGAGAACTCAATGAAAAATATAAAGACCTCCCAGAAATAAACCGTATGGAGCTGTTTACAGTTATACCGCTGGCTGTTATTACTTTGTTTTTAGGTATATATCCTCGGCCATTTTTGGATTTGATCAGTGAAACGATGAATATATTGATTGATCAAGTGGTGTCACTTGGCGGTCTTGTAAACTTGATGTAGGGAATTTAATGAGCAACCTCAATAGCTTGTCCTATTTTTGGCCGGAACTCATTTTAACCGGTACAGTTTTAGTGGCCATAGTAGCGGACCTTTTTTATCGTAAAGAGGATTCTTTTAAAGTTGCTTGGTGGGTATTGGGAGGATTGACCCTTACAATGGCTGCGATTAGAATGGGTGGAAGCGCAGTAACGGACCTGTTTATGGGTACCATCGCATTGGATCCTTTTGCAGAATTTTTTAAAGTGTTAATACTTCTTTCAACTGTATTGGTCATCCTGATTAGTTTTAAAACAGATGAATTGAAAAACTATAGCGTTGGTGAATATTTTTCTATTCTGGCTATAATGGCGTTCGGCCTTTTCCTCATGGCGTCTGCTATTGATATTCTGATGGTTTACTTATCCATAGAAATAGTATCTATTATGTCTTTCTTTTTGGCCGGATATTTAAAAAAGTCGCAGCTCAGTAATGAAGCCGCCCTGAAATATGTGCTTTATGGCGCATTCTCATCGGGAATAATGTTATTTGGTTTTAGTATCTTATTTGGATTAACGGGCTCAACCAAATTTTTTGAAATCAGACAAGCTCTGGCTGGTTTGGAAAACGGTGCCAATCTAGCATTGATTATTTCGGCCGTATTCATCCTGGCTGGATTCGGATATAAAATTTCGGCAGTACCATTTCATTTTTGGACACCGGATGTTTATGAAGGATCTCCAACGACAATAACAGCATATTTATCCATTGCTCCGAAAGCTGCTGGGTTCGCGATGTTGATTCGATTTTTCAATCAGGTTATGGGTGATGGTACAGCAATGATAAATGACTCATGGTCTGCATTGGGGGGCTTACCTTGGCCGCAACTGATGGGCGTTCTGGCTGTAGCTACGATGTCACTTGGAAACTTGGTGGCTATTCAACAAAATAGTGTCAAACGAATGTTGGCTTATTCTAGCATCGCTCATGCCGGTTATATGATGATGGGATTACCTGTAATGTCAAACCAGGGGATCTATGGGATTATGATGTATCTGGTAATGTATTTGTTCATGAATTTGGGTGCTTTTTTTGTAGTAATATATATTCAAGGTAAAACAGGCGGCGAGAGTTATGAAGATTTTAACGGTTTAGGTTGGACAATGCCATTTATAGGCGTTGTGATGGCACTATTTATGTTTGCTTTAACCGGTTTGCCGCCTACGGCTGGTTTTATTGGAAAATTTTATCTTTTCGCAGCCGTTATTGAAGCCGGCCCTCAATTTTACTGGCTTGCTTTTTTTGGCGCGTTAAACAGTGTAATATCGCTTTATTACTATGTGAGAGTAGTAAAGCATATGTATTTGCGTGGTGAACGAAGTGACGATGTTTCAATGCCTTCATCAAACCTGGTTACTGTACTTCTTGTCTTTTTAGCCGTCCCTTCTTTAGTTCTTGGAGTCTATTGGGAACCAGTGGCCAATTGGATTAATCAATCACTCGTATTATTGTCTTCTGGGATGTAACTATAGAATGAAGGAAAGGGGGGATTTAATCATTAATATTTATGATTTTGGATGATTACGAAGTTTCTAATGTCATACAAATACAAATAAATTCATGGCTGATTATGATTGAAAATTATTTACCTATCCTAATTGTTTTTATCCTTGCTGCGGGCTTCGTTTTTGTAAGTTTGATACTATCACATTTTGTGGGGCCACGTATTGACAACAAGGTTAAAATGATGCCTTATGAGTCAGGTGTAGATCCTGTAGGTGAGACCAGGATCAGATTTTCTATCCGATTTTTCCTTATTGCACTTCTTTTCATTATTTTCGATATCGAAATTGTTTTTCTTTATCCTTGGGCAGTAGTATTCAAAGATTTTCTTACAATGGGATCATTTATATTTTTTGAGATGGTTGTTTTCCTTTTTATTCTTGCATTTGGTTTTGTTTATGTATGGAAAAATGGTGCCCTTGAATGGGAATAGATTATTATAATGAAACTGGGAGTAATGAATGAACCCCACTGAAATTAAATCAAATATTTTAACCACTACATTAGAGAGTGCCATAAACTGGGGTAGAAAAAATTCGTTTTGGCCCATGCCTTTTGGTACAGCCTGTTGCGGGATTGAATTCATGGCTGTTTTAGCTGCTCGTACAGACCTGGCTAGATTTGGAGCTGAGGCAATTCGTTTTTCACCGCGGCAGTCCGATTTACTGATTGTTGCCGGTCGGATTTCCATCAAAATGATGCCGGTTTTGATCCGTATTTATGAGCAAATGCCGGAGCCAAAATGGGTTATTTCCATGGGAGCCTGTGCCTCAAGTGGGGGTGTGTTTGATACGTATAGTGTAATTCAGGGGGTAGATCAATTTATTCCAGTGGATGTCTATGTTCCTGGATGTCCTCCAAGGCCGGAAGGTGTTGTTGAAGGCTTGATGAAACTCCAGGATTTGGTGGGTGAGGAAAAATTGTCTGATTATTCTCCTGCCTCAGACAAGTAAATGTCGCCAGCGACGATAACATCCCAATTAAAAGAAAAATTTCCTGAAGCTATTCTGGATATCACGGAATTTGCAGACGAAAAAATATTACATATAAAAAGCCAGCATATATTATTGGTATTAACTGCATTAAAATCAGCTGGTTACAATTTCTTGGCAGACCTCACCGCAATTGATAATCTCACTTTAGGTGGGTTTGAGCGCTTTGCTGTTTCTTACCATTTATTGTGCCACGAGACGGCGGAGAGATTGACAGTAAAAGCTTATGTTTCTGAAGAAAAACCAACCTTACCTTCGGTAGAATCACTTTGGAAAACGGCAGATTGGCAAGAGCGGGAAGTATTTGATTTATACGGAATAATATTTGAAGAACATCCCAATTTGACCCGTATCATGAATCCAGATGACTATGAAGGTTACCCCTTGAGAAAGGACTATCCCAGGTTGGGTCGCAAAGAAAGAGATGATTTTCCTGTGGTTAATCGTGGCATACGAAAAAAGAAACCATTAGAATGAACAGAGTAACTGAACAGCCGATTGAAACTGATAAAATGGTGCTCAATTTTGGACCGCAGCATCCATCGACGCATGGTACGCTTAGAATCATTATGGAATTAGAAGGAGAGACAGTAAAAAAAGCCACACCGGAAATTGGATTTCTTCATTCTGGATTTGAAAAACTAGGTGAAGATTTGGATTTCAACCAATATATCACCATTACAGATCGAATGAATTATCTGTCGCCTCTATGTAATAATGTGGCATATGCCTTGGCGGCAGAAAAATTAATGGATCTAAAAGTGTCCAAACGGACGGAGTATATACGTGTTTTAATGTGTGAATTAAGTCGAATTGCCGATCATCTATTAAATGTGGGTATGCTGGCCGTGGATTTGGGTGCACTGACTGCTTTTCTTTATGGATTCAGGTTAAGGGAAGACATTTATGATCTTTTTGAAATAGCTACTGGAACTCGATTAACGACCAGTTATACGTTAGTAGGTGGTTTAATGAGAGATATTCCAGATGGATATGATAAGGCTGTCATTAAAGTGCTCGACGAAACGGTTGAAGTAACGAATGAAATTGAAACATTATTGAATAAAAATAGAATTTGGCAAGATAGAACAAAAGATATTGGTAGTATTTCCAAAGAGGATGCTATTTCATATGGTATCTCGGGTCCCATGGCAAGAGCATCAGGTATTGATTGGGATATTAGAGTAAACGAACCACCGTATTCCAGTTATGAGGATTTTGATTTTGACGTAGCTATAGCTTTGAACGGCGATGTATTTGATCGGTACCTAGTGCGTATGGAGGAAATTCGCCAAAGTATAAAGATATGTAGGCAGTCACTAGATAAAATGCCAACTGGAGATGTAAGTATTGATCCAGATTTGGGGTTTAGCCTCCCTCCAAAAGATGAAGTTTATAACTCTATTGAGGGTTTGATTTATCATTTTGAAGTTACCATGCCAAACAGAGGCATGACACCACCAGTTGGTGAAGCCTACGTACCCACGGAATCACCTAATGGTGAGTTAGGATTTTATATTGTAAGTGATGGAACCCGTACACCCTATCGTGTTCGAACAAGGCCACCATCACTGATGAACTATTCAATATTTTCAAAGCTAATTGAAGGCCATATGCTTTCAGATGTTCCAGCGATACTTGGAAGTTTTAATGTTATCGCAGGAGAATTGGATCGATGAAATCCAACGGTAAACCCAAGCCAAGGTTTACTTTCGAAGACTCGGAAAGAGTAGAACAAATTTTTTCCCAGTATCCAGATAAAAAATCTGCCACTCTGCCGTTGCTTCATTTAGCGCAATCGCAGGAGGGCTATATTTCAAATAGTGTAATTGATAGTATTGCTGAATTGGTTGACTGTCACCCAGCTGTTGTGATGGACTGTGTATCTTTTTATACCATGTTTTATACAAAACCTCATGGTCGAAATATCATTCAAATTTGCCAGACTCTTTCCTGTAGCTTAAATGGCGCCGATGAATTGGTAGATCATGTAACGGATAAATATAAAATTAAGCCTGGTGAAACAACGGCCGATGATCAGTTTACTCTTATGAAAGTTGAATGCTTAGGCTCTTGTGGAACTGCGCCGGTTGTACAAATGAATAAAGAATATCATGAAAGTTTAACTAAACAAAAATTTGATGAATTACTTGCGGAATTTGAATGAATACGTTTAAACCAGTTCTCACAGAGCATATCGATCAAAAAGATTGTCATACGCTTTCATTTTACAAGAGTATTGGGGGATATACTGCTTTAGAAAAAGTGCTGACAATGAACCCTGATCATGTTACGCAAGAAGTGAAAGATTCAAACCTTCGTGGTAGAGGCGGTGCAGGTTTTTCAACCGGTATGAAATGGGGGTTTATTCCTAAGGATTCCAATAAACCTAAATATCTGATCAATAACGCGGACGAAAGTGAACCAGGGACTTTTAAGGATCGATTGCTGATGAATAAAGCACCGCATCAAATGTTGGAAGGTATGATCATTGCTGCATATGCTATCGGCTGCCATACATCCTTCATTTACATTCGTGGAGAATTTTATCAAGAATACAAATTATTGGAACAAACGATAGCGGAAGCATATGATAATAACATACTGGGCCAAAATATTCTTGGTTCAAATTATAGTTTAGATGTTGTGATCCATCGTGGAGCGGGAGCTTATATATGCGGTGAGGAAACCGGGTTGCTTGAATCTCTTGAGGGTAAACGGGGCTGGCCAAGAATTAAGCCACCTTTCCCAGCTATCGAAGGTTATCTCCAAAGTCCTACAATAGTAAATAATGTTGAAACCCTGTCTTGCCTTCCTCATATTATAAATCGTGGTGCCAGTTGGTTTAAATCTATCGGCCCTGAAAAAGGTCCAGGCCCGAGACTGTTTTGCATTTCAGGATCCGTTAATAATCCCGGCGTTTTTGAAGAACCTATGGGTGTCTCTCTAAAAGATTTGATTTTTGATAGGGCAGGCGGTATACCAGATGACAAACAATTAAAAGCAGTTTTCCCTGGCGGTTCATCATCAGCGATTCTCACGGCCAATGAAGCTATGGATGTGATGATGGATTTTGAGGAACTCGTAGAAAAGGGAAGTATGCTGGGATCAGCGGGGATCATTGTTATGGATGAAACAGTAAATATGGTGCAGGCTTGTCTCAATATCGCGCGTTTTTATGCTCATGAGTCCTGTGGTCAATGCACGCCCTGCAGGGAAGGAACTTCCTGGCTGGTGATGATGCTCACACGTTTAATTAATGGTGGTGGCAAACCAGGTGATATCGACATGCTTTTTGAGATCGCCGATAATATTGGTGGTCTTATCGATTTTTCAAAAGGAAGCTTTGGTAAGACTATTTGTCCATTCGGTGAAGCAGTTGCTTGGCCAGTAAGAAGTTTTGTGGAAAAGTTTAAAGGCGAATTCATGGAATATTTGCCTCAAGAAAAGATAGTTGCCTAATGCCACTATTAAAAATAGATAGTAAAGAGTTTGAAGTTGAAAACGGAACTACGGTTTTGCAAGTAGCCGAGGCGAATAGAATAGAGATACCTCATTATTGTTACCACCCAGCTCTTGAGATTGTAGGTAGCTGTCGCATGTGTTTAGTACAGGTGGAGGGGATGCCCAAGTTGCAAGTATCATGTAACACCTTTGTTAGCGATGTTTCTTCAGATCGTAAAGTAGATGGTAAGTATGATATGGTGGTGCATACACAGAATGATCTCGTTGTTCAAGAGAGAAAAAATATACTGGAATTCCTACTTTTAAATCATCCACTTGATTGTCCCGTATGTGACCAGGCTGGTGAATGTTATCTTCAAGACTACTCTTTTAAATTTGGAAATGCTCATAGTCGATTTGACGAAAATAAAAGGGTACGTCCAAATGAATTTCTAGGTTCCCAGATCGTTATTAATCATAACCGCTGTATTATGTGCAGCCAATGTGTCCGGTTTACGCAAGAGATTTCAGGTACCAGTGAATTATTTGTTGAAGCACGAGGATACAACTCAAAAATAGCAGTTCTGGAAGACAACCCCCTTGATAATCTTTTGGCCGGTAATGTTGCGGATATTTGTCCGGTAGGTGCATTATTAAGTACTGACTACATCCATAAGAATCGTATCTGGAACCTGAAAAAGCAACCATCTGTATGTCAGGATTGCAGTGTTGGGTGTAATGTTGATGTGTTTTCTCAAACAGATCAAATTTTACGATTAACAGCAAGAGAGAATCTTGATGTTAATGGTTACTTCATGTGTGATATTGGGCGATATGGTTTTCATCGTTATGAAGAAATCGATCGGGTTCTCCAGCCCATGGTTCGAAAGGGTGATTCATTTGTATCTGCCGATTGGGAAACAGCGATTCAAAAAACAATTGATTTAATAAAGAAAAACAAAAGCAATACCGCTGGTATTGTGTCCCCCTTCCATACCAATGAATCGAATTTTTTACTTGGGCAAATATTTAAAGATGTTTTGGGCTCGCTCCCACCAATAACAGGTGAAGAGATCACTTACCCATCAGGATTTCGGATCAGTGCCGATCGTTCACCAAATACCAGGGGAATGAATGATATTTGCGAAGGAATAGTAGAAGACCTGGCAAGTAAAATTAAAACGCAGGATATTCGTACTTTATTTATTTTGGATGATGGTGTAGATAGGAAATTAGATGATAAGTGGAAAAAGATTATTGGGAAGATGGATTCTGTTATTGTCTTGAGCTATGCCATGACAGATTTGGCCAAGTTAGCCCATGTTGTTCTGCCAGGACATGCACCATTGGAGCGGGAGGGGACCATTACTAATGACAAAGGCAGAATTCAATGGTTACGTCCATCCTTACCCGTAAAAGTCGAATCGAAGCCAGATTGGGAAATATTAATGTTGGTTAGAAATGCCCTCGATAAAAAGACAGAGCACTTTGTTGAACTAGGTGAAGTAATGAAAAAAATGGGTGAAAAATTTGAAAATTACGCTGGCATTACATTTTTCAAAGTTGGAAATCAAGGTTATTCAATAAACGGTAAAAGCAGTTGATGGATTTATTAGGTTTTACAATTATTCTTGTTAAAGTGTTGGTCGTATTTGCAGCTACCATGCTCGGTGTGCTTGTGATGATTTATGCGGAAAGGCGTGTTTCTGCTTTTATGCAAGATAGAGTTGGTCCCAACCGTGTCGGACCCAAAGGAGTACTGCAGCCCATTGCGGACGGCATCAAATTTTTAATGAAGGAGGATTTAGTTCCAGAAAAAGTCGATAAACCTATTTTTATTCTTGCTCCTGCAATCCTTCTGATTCCAGCGCTAATGACCTTTGCAGTGATTCCATTTGGTTCTTCCATTAACCTTTTTGGACGGGAGATCGCTCTTCAAGTAGCTGATGTAAACGTGGGTGTTTTGTATATCCTTGCGCTTACTAGTATTAGTGTTTATGGTATTGTGTTGGCAGGATGGTCTTCCAATAATAAATATTCTTTACTCGGAGGTTTACGTTCTTCTGCCCAGCTAATCAGTTATGAATTAGCGATGGGATTAGCAGTGGTTAGTATTATTCTCTTGGCGGGATCGTTGAGATTAAATGATATTATTACTGATCAGCAGGGTTCGTTTTTTTCTTGGAATATTTTTAGACAGCCGCTGGCTTTCCTCATATTTCTTATTGCCGTTTATGCCGAAACCAACCGATTGCCCTTTGATCTTTCAGAAGCAGAACAAGAATTGGTTGGTGGATACCACACCGAATACAGCAGCATGAAATTTGCCATGTTCTTTATGGCTGAATATGCCAATATGATTACAGCTGCAGCCCTAACTGTGACGCTGTTCTTCGGAGGTTGGGATGTTCCCTTATTAGATGAAGGCTCTTTGGGTTTGTTTGGTACGTTGCTATCGGTACTGTCGTTTTTATTGAAAATGGCATTTTTTTTATTTCTGTTTATTTGGGTTCGGTGGACATTCCCACGTTTTCGTTATGATCAGCTGATGCGACTTGGCTGGAAAGTGATGCTACCGTTAGCTCTTTTTAATATTTTCCTCACAGCCGGATATCTCACTTTAAAGGCATTAGGCTGATGGCAACAATAGTCAAGTCTTACGAGCCTACTTTTTGGGATAAGTTGTACCTGCCGGCTTTGATGCGTGGACTAATTGTGACCTTTCGTCATTTTTTCCGTAAGAACGTCACCATCCAATATCCTGACCAAAAGCACATACCTCCCGAGGGATACAGGGGCTTGCATCGCTTAAATAAGTATCCGGAGGGTCGAATTAAATGTGTGGCCTGTGAAATGTGTTCTGCCGCATGTCCCGCAGACTGTATTCATATTATTCCAGGTCCTTCACCTTGGGATGGAGGAAAAGAAAGATACCCAGTACGGTTTGACATTGATTTGTTACGATGCATTTTCTGTGGTTTTTGCGAAATGGCCTGTCCAGAAGAAGCAATTGAGTTGACAGAGATTTATGATTTTTCCGATTATACACGGGATGATTTAGTTATTGATAAAGAAGGCCTTCTGGAAGTTTATGATCTAACCAAAGATCAAAACTATTACACCAAAAAAAATCTAAGTAAAGCCTCTTCTGTCAATACATCTATAGATACCTAAAAACATAAACTCATGTCATTATCGCTATTATTTTACTGCGTAGCTGCAATTACAATTGGATCAGCTGTTTTTGTTGTATTGAATCGAAATGCCGTATACAGTGCTATTGCATTAGTCCTTTGCTTTTTTTCTTTGGCAGTTATTTACCTTCTTTTGGAAGCATATGTTATCGCTGTATTAGAAATTTTTATTTATGCCGGTGCTATCATGGTGTTATTCCTTTTTGTGATCATGTTACTCAACCTGGGCAAGGAGGATGCCTTGCCAAACCTTAATTATTTACAGCGAGCTACATCGCTACTTTTGGTGCTTCTTTTCTTTGTTGGAATTTTTATAGTAATGATAGGTGATCAAGGATTATTGCATCAGCCGACTGAGCAATTTTTAGCTGGGGGAATTTATCCATTAGGAGAAGCGCTCTTTTCAAAATATTTATTACCTTTTGAAATTGCTTCACTATTATTACTTGTTGCGTTAATTGGAACAGTCTATTTAGCGAAAAGAAAAGTATGATGATTGTGCCCCTTGAACATGTTGTTGTGTTGAGTTTGATCATTTTTTCCATTGGTGTTCTAGGCGTTTTATTTCGGCGTAATGCTATTACTATTTTTATGTCTATTGAACTTATGCTAAATGCGGTCAACCTAGCTCTGGTCGGTTTTTCTCGTTATTATAATAGTGTAGACGGCCAAGTCTTTGTCTTCCTTGTTATGACATTGGCTGCAGCTGAGGTAGCAGTAGGGCTGGCAATTATTATCGCTCTTTATCGGAATCGCCAGACGGTAAATATTGATGAAATTAATTTGATGAAGAATTAGAAAGTAATCGTGGACACTATTGTATCCATAAAGCCTCTTCTGGCAGTTCTCGTCTCTTCTATAGGAGCCTTGTTTATAATTGGTACTGGGAAAAAACCAAACTTGAGGGAATCTTGGTCTATTATTGCAGGTGTTTTAAAACTTATAATTATTTTATCTATGATTCCGGCTGTTGTTTATGATAAAAAGATAATTTCCTATTCACTTTTTAATATTCTGCCTGGAATCGAGATTGGCTTTAGGGTTGATGCCTTTGGTCTATTATTCGCAATGGGTGCTTCCATACTTTGGATTGCAACTTCCTTTTATTCGATTGGATATATGCGATCGACCAATGAGCACTCGCAAACACGTTATTTTACCTGTTTTGCAGTAGCGCTTTCGGCCACAATAGGCGTTGCATTTTCAGCGAATCTCTTTACGATGTTTCTTTTCTATGAAGTTTTAACAATCATTACTTACCCATTAGTGGCGCACAAAGGTACTTCAGAAGCAAAAGCAGGTGGAAGGAAGTATGCCATTTATTTACTTGGAGCAGCCAAAGCTTTCTTGGTCGCAGCTATCATCCTTACTTATAATCTGACAGGTACACTTGAGTTTTCCAAAGACGGAATTTTTCCTGCCATTATTCAGTCAGCAAATCCTGAATTGCTTTATATTATTTTTATCCTTTTTCTTTTTGGATTTGCAAAGAGTGCTATCATGCCTTTGCACAGTTGGCTTCCAGCCGCGATGGTTGCTCCCACACCAGTCAGTGCACTGCTTCATGCTGTTGCCGTTGTCAAAACAGGAGTTTTTACTGTTCTTCGTGTTATATTTTTTGTTTTTGGCGCAGAATTGATGTTGGACATTGGTGTAGATGTGTTCATAATCACATTTGCATCGGTTACCATAATCGCTGCCTCTATTATTGCTCTGAGCATGGATAACCTGAAGGCGCGGTTGGCTTTTTCGACAATCAGCCAACTTTCTTATATTATTTTGGGTGCTGCATTGCTTACACCAAGCGCAATGGTAGGAGGTATAATTCATATTACTAATCATGCCTTTTCAAAGATTACTCTCTTTTTCTGCGCTGGTTCAATTTATGTTTCATCCCATAAGACCAAAGTCAGCCAGCTAAGCGGGATCGGGAAAAAAATGCCTTGGACAATGGCGGCCTTTGCTTTGGCCACTTTAAGCATGATTGGTGTTCCGCCTGCATCGGGATTTATTACAAAATGGTATCTTGTTATTGGTTCTCTGGAACGAAATAGTTTGGTTGTACTTACTGTATTGCTGGTAAGCTCGTTTTTGAATGCGGCATACTTTGTTCCAATTCTATATAAGGCGTTTTTCAAAAAAGAAAATTCAAATTCTGAAGAGGAAATTTCACTTCAAGATAAAAATTTAAAAGAGAATCCATTCCTGGTAGTTCCGCTAATGTTAACTGCTATAGTAAGTGTTTTTCTGGGACTATACCCTGACTTTATTGTGCATATAGCTGAAATGGTGGTCAAGTGAAATTATTGGATCTAATACAATTTTTGAGCACAAAGACAGTTAAAAAAATTGCATACTCTGTGCTGGTGTTACTCATTGCAGTTGATTTTATTATCCCTCGCCATGAAATTCACTTTTTTGGAGATAAAATTCCCGGTTTCTGGTCTCTATTCGGTTTTATCGCCTGTGTATTAATTATTATCGTTTCCAAATGGATAGGCCATATGGGGCTTATGAAGGACGAGAATTATTATGATAAGTGAAATTGCTAATATTCAATTTTTGCATCCTTCAGTATTTTATATCCTAGGAGGCCTATTAATTCCCTTTTTAAAGGGAAGAGTTAAGCAAGGCTATATGCTTTTTGTTTCTCTTTTGGCTTTTTTTGCGGTAGTCAATCTGCCGTACGGTACATTTGGTGCCTATGAATTCCTCAGCTGGAAATTGACATTTTTAGAGGTGGATAAGCTGAGCAAAGCGTTTGCATATATATTCACAATAATGGGTGTTATCGGCGTAATATATTCTATCCATGTAAAGAATGACGGTGAGCATTTTTCTGCATTTTACTATGTTGGTGGATCTCTTGGAGTAATATTTGCAGGCGATTTCCTGACTTTATTCCTTTTCTGGGAAATGATGGCTTTTTCTTCTGTTTTTCTTATATGGTTTCGAAAATCAAAATCTTCTCTTGATTCTGGCTTTAGATATCTATTATGGCATGTTGCTGGTGGATTAATATTGTTGGCTGGAATCATGTTGCAGTACTCGGTAAGCGGTGATTTATCAGTCCAGTATTTACCCTTTCATGGTTGGTGGCCAACCGACTTACAAAGCCTGGCTTCATTCCTTATTGTAATTGGGTTTATTGTAAATGCAGCCGTACCTCCATTTGGTGCGTGGCTTCCTGATGCCTATCCCGCTGCAACAGTTACAGGTGCAGTATTTATGAGTGCCTTCACGACGAAAACAGCCGTATATGCCCTGATCCGAGTATGTGCAGGTTCCGAAATGTTAATTGTTCTGGGTGTTGTTATGGCCATTTACGGCGTTGTTTATGCGGTACTTGAAAACGATGCCCGCAGGCTCCTGGCATATCACATTATCAGCCAGGTGGGATATATGGTAGCTGGTGTTGGGCTGGGTACCCCGATGGCAATAAACGGTGTTGTGGCTCATGCTTTTTGTCATATCTTATATAAGTCCCTTTTATTTATGGGTACCGGTTCTGTTTTATATGTCACAGGAACGGCAAAGTTGACGGAGCTTGGTGGTCTTTATAAGACCATGCCAAGAACAATGATTTATACTGTAATCGGTGGTCTTTCTATTTCTGCATTTCCTTTGTTTAGTGGTTTTGTGAGTAAATCCATGACAGTCACTGCTTTTGGTGAAGCGCATTTGACTTGGGCGTTTATGGCACTTATGCTTGCTTCTGCAGGGACATTTTTACATACCGGTCTTAAGGTACCCTATTTTATCTGGTTTGGTAAAGATCAGGGTTTAAAAGCCAAAGAGCCACCGTGGAATATGGAATTAGCCATGGGAATAGGAGCGCTTTTTTGTATTGGACTCGGGATTTTTTATAAACCACTGTACGCCTTACTGCCGCATGCAGTCCATTTTGAGCCTTATACGGCATATCATACCTGGGAGACTTTGCAGGTATTGCTTTTTACACAGCTTGGCTTTTTCCTGCTACTTAAAAAGCTCTGGTGTGAAGACACCATCTCTCTGGATACAGACTGGTTTCCTCGCAAAGGAGCAAAAGCTTTCATGTGGATTACAAAACCGCTGGCAAAAATTGAGTACAAATTTGTTGGTGAGATTTATGAATTTATTATTCAAAAACCGATCATGGGCACAGCCAAGGTTTTTAAGATAATAGATACGGTTGTTGTGGATGGAGCGATGAATGGATTAGGAAAATTAACCCTAGCTTGGAGCCGAAAGATACAGAATGCTCAAAGTGGTCAAATTCAACATTATGCAATGTATATGGTCGCCGGTTTCATTGCCTTGATTATAGTTATTATGGTGTTACCGTAATTGGAGAAATATGGAAGATATTATTATTAATAATCTTGATTATCCAGTTCTGACGGTGAGCACTTTTCTGCCAATGGCGGGAGCCCTTATTATACTTTTCCTCAAAAGAGGGCCTTTCATCAAATGGTTTGCGCTGGCGACGACAGTTGCAACATTCATTGTTTCATTGCCTATTTATAAGCATTTCGATAAAACGACTTATAAGATGCAGTTTGTCGAAATCTATTCTTGGATACCAACATGGAATATAAACTACAAGGTTGGTGTGGATGGTATTAGCGTATTATTTATAATTCTAGTCACAATTTTAAGCATTCTTTGTGTATCTGTTTCTTGGAAGGCGATCAAGGAAAAAACGAAAGAGTTTTACATTTCTCTATTAATAATGGAAACTGCGATGATTGGGATTTTTGTATCATTGAATATGTTTCTTTTCTACCTTTTTTGGGAACTGACCCTCATTCCGATGTTTCTTTTGATAGGCGTGTGGGGAGGTCCACAAAGGATATATGCCGCATTGAAGTTTGTCCTTTTTATGCTGGCTGGTAGTGTTCTGATGCTTGTGGGAATAATTGTGCTCTACTATGCAGGTGGGAAAACCTTTGATATACTGGAACTTTCTAAAGTGAACTATCCCGCAGGAACACAACTATGGTTATTTCTGGCTTTTTTTGCCGCTTTTGCAGTTAAAATGCCCATGTTTCCATTTCATACCTGGTTACCAGATGCTCATACAGAAGCGCCTACGGCCGGCAGTGTTATCCTGGCAGGTATTTTGCTTAAAATGGGTGCATACGGTTTTTTAAGGTTTTCTTTTCCCATGTTTCCCCATGCCGTAAATGTACTTTTTATACCATTACTTATTTTGTCTGTTACGGCGATTATATACGGTGCCTATGTTACCTTGATGCAGAAAGATATGAAGAGATTGATCGCCTATTCTAGTGTCAGCCATATGGGCTTTGTAACACTTGGCCTTTTTACTTTAAATCAAAACGGAATTGAAGGTGGTATCCTTCAAATGATTAATCATGGTGTGATAACCGGTGCACTGTTTTTGTGTGTCGGAATGATTTATGAGAGAACGCATTCAAGGATGATTGAAGACTATGGGGGGCTGTCAAAGACTGTTCCGGTCTTTATTGTATTTTTTTCGATTTTTACTTTGGCAGCGATCGGTCTCCCAGGTATGAATGCTTTTGTTGGGGAATTCCTTATTATTAGTGGTGCTTTTAAAGCCAATATGATTATTGCCGCCTTTTCCATTCTTGGTGTTGTTCTAGGTGCGTGTTATATGGTTTGGCTGTATTACCGAGTGGCTCTTAATGAAATAAATACAACTACACAATCCTCTCTTGTTGATTTGGATTTGCGGGAAATTGCCACCCTCGCACCTTTAGTTTTTCTTGTGTTAATAATTGGACTGCAACCGAACATTCTTTTGAGTTATATGCATGTATCAGTGGAACACCTGATTGAGCAACTGCATAACTCTATAATACTTGAAAATATTAACGCTTATGACACTGTCAGCTCAATTGCTGAATATGTTAAGGCTTTATTCAAATGGGCCTGACAAACTTATTCTATCATTTTTTAGGCATTATTTTAATGGTACTTAATTCGAAATGTGTCAGGTGATTTCATGGACATAGCTCAATTTTTCACATCGGCTGATTTATACGGTATTGCTCCTGAAATTATTCTGACGATTACAGCCTTATCTGTCTTAACGCTTGAGATGTTTCATGTTTTCCGCTCCAAAATTATATTAATGGTGGCAGCACTTGGTTTACTTTTGGCCAGTTCTGTTGTTATTAATACCATCAGCGATGAACGGATTCTTTTCGGAGGGATGTTGGTCCTCAGCCGGTATTCAGCATTTTTTGATTCTCTTTATATTTTCATTGGGCTTATAACCTTGATTTTTTCCCATGGATATATGGAAAAAAAAGGGGGTCGTACTCGAGGAGAATACCCAGCACTTATCATTTTTGCAGTTATCGGCATGATGTTAATGACGCGGGCAAATGATTTGGTAATTGTTTTTCTGGGATTAGAATTGCTTTCGCTATCCCTGTATGTATTAGTTGGATTTCTGCGTCATGATGATCTTAGTAATGAATCAGGGGTGCTTTTGCTACTGGCTTTTTCCTATTTGGTGCGGCCATCACTTATGGTGCAACTGGCACAACCAACTATAGCGGGATCATTTTGGCGATCACTAATGATACCATCCTCTCCAGTACTTATTTATCACTGGGTATTGGGCTATTACTTATTGGCTTTGCATTCAAAGTTGCATTGGCACCTTTTCATATGTGGTCTCCAGATGTTTACCAGGGGGCTCCAACTACAGTGACTGGTTTTCTATGCACAGCGCCCAAGGCTGCAGGATTTGGGGCGCTGTTAATATTATTTAACCGTGCTTTTGTCGAAATCCATTATCAATGGCAGGATATATTTTGGATTTTGGCTGCTTTAACCATGACTGTTGGTAATATTTCTGCACTAGTACAGTCTAATGTCAAGCGAATGCTTGCGTTTTCCAGTGTTTCCCACGCTGGGTTTTTGGTAATAGGAGTGTTAGTATTAGATGAAACGAGCATTTCAGCAGTCCTATTTTATCTAGTCGTTTACTCAGTTATCAATTTAGGTGCATTTGCCATTGTTTCAGCTGTGGAGACAGAAAAAGAAGGATTAGTATTTGAAGATTACCGCGGATTGGCAGCAAAGCATCCTTGGCTTTCAGCAGCGATGACTATTTTTATGCTATCCCTGGCCGGATTTCCACCAACAGCTGGATTTGTCGCCAAATATGGGCTTTTATCTGCTGCTGTGGCAAAAGGATATATTGGGCTTGTTGTGATAGGTGTGCTCAATACGCTGCTTTCAATCTATTATTATCTTCGCCTGGTAGTAAATATGTACATGCAGAAAGAAGAAAGAGCGATACTCCCATCTTATGGTATGGTATTAACTGGTCTTATTGGTATTATGGCAATTTTGATGATTATCCTGGGAATTATACCTGGTTATCTTTTAGAAATCGCTGCGAAAGCTGCAATTTTTACATCCTGATATTCTAAGGAGAATTTTCCCCTGTCCTTAAATTATATTCTCAATTTCGATAAGACTTGAATCGTAAATACTTAATATTTGTTTTCCAAATAATGTTGGGCATTTTTGTCCTTTTCTTTGGTGTAGGCTGCAGCCAAAACAAAGAATATGTAGAATTCACCGGCAAAACAATGGGCACGACATATAATATTCGAATAGTACCAAATCGGAATATGAAGTGGAAACTGGAAGAAGCTCAAATAAAAATTGATTCAATCCTATTAGAAATTGACCAACAAATGTCAACTTATAAATGGAACAGTGAAATTTCATTGTTTAATCAAGCAAATATTAATGAAGAAATTAAAATATCTGCAGGGTTTCAAAAAGTGCTGGAAAAAGCTTTGTATTGGGGTGAAAAAACAAACGGTGCCCTGGATGTCTCGGTCATGCCCTCTATTGTAACTTGGCGAAAAGGCTTTGTAGATAGTTTTGAATCCGAATGGAAACCGCCTTTGATTGGTGAGATAATATCGGCAAAGGATAAAGTGGGTTATGCCAAAGTCCTCTTGAGAGGGAATATATTAATCAAGGTTTTTAATGGACAAATGATTGACTTGAGCGCCATTGCCAAAGGGTGGGGCGTGGATCAATTATTTGAATTATTTCGTAATTTAGGTGTTTCAAACTTCATGGTTGAGGTAGGGGGAGAAGTTCGCACGATGGGAACAAATATCAAAAAAGAGAAGTGGAAAATTGGTATTGATACACCCATTCCAGACACTGTGCCTGGAGAAAATATTTTTAAAGTAGCGGTACTTGAAAATCAGGCGATAGCAACATCAGGTAATTATCGGAATTTTTACACATTTAATGACAAACGTTTTTCCCATATTATCGATCCCAGAACAGGTTATCCAGTTGAAACTAATATTGCTTCGGTCACAGTTTTAGGCCTCAATTGTATGGACACAGACGCCTTGGCGACAGCACTTTCAGTATTAAATTTTAACGAGGGGAAAGCGTTAATCGAATCTCTAGATGGTTTTGAAGCGCTATGGATTATAAAAGAAGAAGATGGCGTTTTAAAATCCCAATCAACTTCTGGAATGGCCACGATTAATTAACAAAGGTACATCTAACAATTTATGTTGAATCAAAAATGAATATCATTATTTGGAAGATGTTTTTATATCGATTAATTTCCCCTCCTTCGAGTTAAGCTTTAAGTAAAAAAAACTTTTCAAACATGCAACAAAATTACATTAATATACTATTTTTCAGTTCCCCTGGAAATGGAAGCAAGATAGGATGGAATATATGGATTTAACTGCTCATTGGGTAGGTATCGCCGCGATTGTGGTATTCGTGGTCTCTTACTCGTTTGTAATTACCGAGGAATTTTCGCACTTGAGAAAATCTGTACCGGTTATCCTTGGTGCAGGAGTCATCTGGGCGTTTATTGGTTATCAGTACATGGGCGGTATGGATCACAGTGTCGAAGAAGCCGTTAGACATTTTTTGGTGGAATTTGGTGAACTATTTTTATTTCTTTTATCCGCGATGACTTACGTTAACTCGATGAGTGAACGGAATATATTTAGCGCACTTCGGTCTTGGCTTGTAAGCCGTGGTTTTAGCTACAGGCAGCTATTTTGGATTACGGGAATTATCAGCTTTTTCTTATCGCCTATCATCGATAACCTAACGACCGCGTTAGTGATGTGTGCGGTGGTGCTAGCCGTTGGTCAGAAAAACAAGCGCTTCATTAGTTTGGCTTGCGTCAATATCGTAGTGGCTGCAAATGCTGGCGGTGCTTTTAGTCCTTTTGGTGATATTACAACACTGATGGTGTGGCAAAGAGGTATTCTTAATTTCTGGACGTTTTTCAATCTTTTTATTCCATCAGTAGTGAACTATATCATCCCTGCAGCCGTCATGTCTTTGGCGGTAGAAAAAGGGCAACCGGCTGTCGAGGGCGAAAAAGTCATGATGAAACGAGGTGCAAAACGCATCATGTTTCTGTTTGGGTGTACCATCGCTACTGCCGTTTCGTTCCATAATTTCTTGCACCTTCCGCCATTCTTGGGTATGATGACTGGTTTGGCCTACCTGAAGATATTCGGACATTATCTGAGCCGGAGCCACGTGCCGCCGCAAAAAGATAACTCTGATCACAGTGAATCTGGCGACATTGTGCCGTTCGACAGCTTTCGGGAGGTAGCTCGTGCCGAGTGGGATACGTTACTATTTTTCTTTGGCGTAATCATGTGTGTCGGGGGGCTCGGATTTATCGGTTACCTTGATCTTGTTTCGGCATATATGTATGGCGAGTTAGGCCCCACTTTTGCCAACACGATGGTAGGAATACTTTCTGCGATCGTCGATAATATTCCGGTAATGGTTGCCGTGCTGCAGATGAATCCAACGATGGACATGACGCAATGGCTGCTTGTCACGTTGACGGCAGGCGTTGGAGGCAGCATGTTGTCCATTGGATCAGCTGCGGGCGTGGCATTAATGGGTCAAGCCCGTGGGATTTACACATTCTTTGGCCATATGAAATGGACGCCGGTCATTGCACTAGGTTATGCCGCGAGCATCTGGGTTCATTTGCTAATCAACTGAAACCAGCATGCTTGTGGTAGATGTCTTTTCTATTAGTACTGCTTTTTTTATAAAATAGATTATGTTGTTATATCACTCTAAAGTCAGCTGGGTGTAATTTCTTTTTCATGCGAATTTCAAAAGTAACAACTAAAACTGGTGATAAGGGAGAAACTGGTCTTGGGGATGGGAAACGGATTTCTAAATCTCATCCAAATATTGAACTGTTAGGTGATATTGATGAATTAAACTCTGTTCTTGGATTGGCAATCACTAATTGTGCAAATCAGGATATGATTAAGGAATTGAAGTCGATCCAACAAGATTTATTGAACATGGGCGGTGAAGTGTCAATGCCTGAATCAGAAATAGAATTATTAAGCGAAAACCGCATTATTTTTTTAGAAGATATGATTGAAAAAATGAATTTGACTTTACCACCCCTAAAGGAATTTATTTTACCGGGTGGAGATGAATTTTCTGCGCGTATCCATCTTACCAGGGCAGTGTGCCGGCGCGTAGAGCGAAGCTGTGTTACTTTTATTGATACAGGTGTTGACAAGAAACATTGGTTAAGGTATTTGAATCGACTGAGCGACTACTTTTTTGTTTTAGCCAGATTCACAACTCAAAATATTGGAGGAAGTGAAACCTTTTGGGAGCGGAATAGTTAATTATTATTTCTGTTTCGATAGTTAGATAATATCTGAAAAATTGGCCTAAATTCTTGGTCGGAAAAAATCATGCTAGATTGGAAATCATTACATCAAACTATTGATGGTGCAGAACGCATTTTATTATCTACCCATGAAAACCCTGATGGAGATGGGTTGGGAAGCGCCGCTGCTGTTTATCATTATCTGAATTCACAAGGTAAGAATTGTAAAATAATTAACATTTCTGAATTGCCACTTGAGTATGAGTTTTTAAATCAAAATAAAATGATTGAAACTTATAACTCTTTAACCCACATGGATTGGATCGCTTCTGCAGACCTTGCCCTGATATTTGATGTGGGGGATTATAGTCGTCTTGGTATCATTGGTGAATTACTAAATAAACACAAAATCCATGTTGTTAATATTGATCATCATCCCGATACGGGCGATGGTCAATTCAGTGAAAATTATATTAACGTTGATGCTGCAGCTACCGGAGAAATGGCATATGATTTTTTAAAGGCCATGAATATTTCTTTGTCCAAGGAAATGGCGGAGGGGATTTATACTGGGGTCATGACGGACACAGGATCCTTTTGCTATAACAATACTAATGAGAAGTGTCACCAGATTGCTATTGAATGTATGGCGGCTGGTGTTAATACATCCCTCATCTACCAGACAATATATGAAAATCGGTCGCCTGGTCAAATCGCTTTGCTAGCTCAGATATTAAATAACCTGGATTATAATCAAAATGGTGAACTTGCTTGGTTTACAATCGATGAAAATATGATGGAGAAAGCCGGCGCAACAAAAAAAGATATAGATGGATTTACAGATTTCGTAAGGACCATACGCGGTGTTGAAGTTGCCGTGATGATATATCAAAATAAGCCAAATTCTTGTCGAATTAATTTTCGTTCTAAAGGGAAATACATCATTAATGATATTGCAAAATCCTTAGGCGGGGGTGGGCATAAATTTGCCGCAGGCGCTATTGCTCCAGGGACACTTAACGAAGTTCTTCAAAAAGTATTATCTGAAACAAAAGCTGCTTTAGCGCACCAAAATGGGCATGTAATATGAAAATATTCCTTGCGAAAGATGCAGGCTATTGCTTTGGTGTGAGAGATGCTGTTAATCTGGCATACGATACTGCTGAAGACCATGGTGATGTTTATATGCTTGGCCATATTGTTCATAACGAAAATGTGGTAAAAGATCTAAATGATGCCGGGACAAAAGTTGTTGAATCACTTGATGATGTTCCAGCAGGTAAACCCATTCTTTTCCGTGCACATGGAACACCTGAGGATACTTGGAAAGATGCTAAAACCAATAATATGAATATTGTGGATGCTACCTGTCCTCTGGTGCTCGAAATACATGAAGAAGTCAAAAATTTGGAAGAAGAAGGGCGAAAGATTATCATCATTGGCGATCATGGGCATGATGAAGTTGTAGGAATTGCTAGCCAGGTTAAAGATCCTATTATTATCGCAACCGCTGAGGAAGCTAAGGCACTGCGAAAAACAAAGCGGGCTGGTGTGGTAAGTCAATCTACACAGACAATTGAAAATGTCCAGGAGATCATTAATGTTATCATGACAAAAGTATTTGATTTGCGTTTTGTAAATACAATTTGCTTCCCAACAAAACGTAACCAAAGTCAGATCAAAGAATTAGCAAAACAATGTGATGTCATGATTGTAATCGGTTCATTCACAAGTGCTAATTCAAAACGACTTACGGCTCTGGCAAAAGAAAGGAATGAAAATTCATATCAAGTTGCCACTGCTGATGAGATTGAACCTCGTTGGCTAAAACAAGCAGAAACAGTTGGTGTATCGGCAGGTGCCAGTACTCCAGATAATATCATCAATGATGTTTTAACAAAAATTAAAGAAATCGGGAAAGTACCCGAGGAGATGATTTATGGCTGAAAAAGGATCATATGAAATTAAAGTCGGTTTAGCAGAAATGTTAAAAGGCGGTGTAATTATGGATGTGATGAACGCTGACCAGGCTAAAATTGCAGAGGATTCAGGAGCGGTAGCAGTAATGGCCCTAGAACGAATTCCAGCGTTAATTCGTGAAGAGGGTGGGATATCCCGAGCCAGCGATCCGCAAATGATTAAAGATATCCAATCGGCAGTTTCAATTCCAGTAATGGCCAAAGTTCGAATTGGGCATTTTGCAGAAGCGCAAATTATGCAGGCGTTAGAAGTTGATTTTATTGATGAAAGTGAAGTATTAACTCCTGCTGACGAACATAACCATATTTGGAAGCATGACTTTACTGTACCATTTGTTTGCGGATGTCGCAATTTGGGAGAAGCTATTCGTCGCATAGGAGAAGGTGCTGCCATGATCCGAACCAAAGGCGAAGCAGGAAGCGGTAATATTGTTGAAGCCGTGCGGCATATGCGACAGGTGCAAAGTGATATCAAAAAACTCAGTGTTATGGATCAAGATGAACTTATGGCTGGATCAAAAAATATGGGAGCACCATTTACCCTTGTCCAGCAAGTGGCCAAATTAGGGAAGCTGCCAGTGCCGAATTTTGCTGCTGGAGGTATTGCAACACCTGCAGATGCATCATTAATGATGCAGTTGGGGGCAGAAACAGTTTTTGTTGGCTCTGGTATTTTTATGAGTGAAGACCCAGCTCCGAGAGCAAAAGCGATTGTTGAGGCTGTGACCTACTACAAAGATCCAAAAAAACTGGTTGAAATTTCCACAGGCCTCCAGTCTGCCATGAAAGGGTTGGATATGTCTGAGATTCCTGAAGGAGAACGACTCCAGGAGCGGGGTTGGTAAGGCGTGCGGGCCTCCAATTATAAGATGATTGGTGTCCTTGCACTTCAGGGAAATTATCAAAAGCATATCCAGATTCTGGATACGCTTAATATCCGTTCGATGGAAATTCGATATCCAGAAGAATTGGATTCCATCAATGGTTTAGTTATTCCTGGTGGAGAATCAACCACAATCACAGATTTAATGAATCGAATTGATTTCTTTCAGACCTTACGGGAATTTTCGAAAGAAAAGCCGATTCTTGGTACCTGTGCAGGATTAATCATGATGGCAAAATCTGTTCCAGATTCTAGAGTAGAACCCCTAGGCATAATAGATATTGAAATTGACCGTAATGCGTATGGTCGCCAAATCCATTCATTTACGGATAAGCTTTCCGTTAAACTGAATGGAAAAGAATCTCAGATCACTGCCACATTTATTCGGGCACCAAAGATTACTAAAGTGAACGATGAAGTAGAAATTATCAGTGAATATGCGGGTGAACCAGTGGCGGTAAAACAAGGCCTTCATTTGGGACTTGCGTTTCATCCGGAGTTGGACAAGGTTACCCTTTTCCATGAATTTGCATTCAAAAGTCAATTTATTAATGAAACAAAAAAGCACCATGCAGCTTAAACTGCTTCCCAATATTGATTCCCCAGCGGATATTCGTGGTTTTTCAATGGATGAGCTTGAGAGATTAGTTGATGAAATCCGGTTTCATACAATTGATATTGTTAGTCAAGTGGGGGGGCATTTGGCACCAACACTTGGAGTGATAGAATTGTCTGTTGCATTACATAAAGTATATGATACACCCAATGATAAGTTAATTTGGGATGTTGGACATCAAGCATACGCCCACAAATTACTTACTGGTCGGTATAATGACTTTTCAACCATACGTCAACATGGAGGTCTGAGTGGGTTTTTGAAAAGATCCGAAAGTCCATATGACGTTTTTGGTGCGGGACATGCATCCACTTCAATTTCAGCTGCGACCGGTATCGCAGAAGCAAGGAAACATTCAAAAAAGAAATTTCGAGTCGTTTCCGTTATTGGCGATGGTGCCATGACAGGTGGGTTGGCTTTTGAAGCACTGAATAATGCTGGTCATTTGAGAACCCCGATGTTGGTAATTCTCAATGATAATGAAATGTCTATCAGTCCCAATGTAGGAGCAATTAATACATATTTAACCAAGATCGTAACGAATCCTTTGTATAATCGCATTCGGGATAAGATCTGGAATATTTCGGGGAAATTACAAATCGGTAAAAAGACAGCTCGTACCATGCTACATCGTATCGAAGAAAGTTTAAAATCATTGCTTGTTCCGGGAATGCTATTTGAAGAGTTGGGCTTCAGGTATTTTGGCCCGATCGATGGTCACAACTTGCATGATTTAATAAAAACCTTAGAGCGTTTGAAGAATTTAAAAACACCGGCATTATTGCATATACGGACCAAAAAAGGGAAAGGAATGGTATCCACTAATTTTGAAACGAGGCAATACCATGATGATGCAGTAAAATATCATGCTGTAAAACCTAATAGCGGATCTAATGGTAAAATTTCTGCTCCGGTTTCTGATGAAATTTCTGCACCTTTATTTCAGGATGTATTTGGAACCTTAGTCTGTGAAATTGCTCGCAATCGGAAAGATACAGTATGTATTACAGCTGCCATGAGGGAAGGTACGGGACTCGTACCATTTGCTAAAGAGTTTCCCCATCGTTATTATGATGTCGGAATTGCGGAAGGGCATGCAATCACTTTCTCCGCAGGATTAGCTACGGAGGGGGTCCGCCCTATTGTCGCCATTTATTCTACATTTTTACAGCGGGCATTTGACCAAATCATCCACGATGTTTCAATACAAAAATTACCGGTGGTATTTTGTATGGACCGGGCCGGGATTGCCGGTGAGGATGGACCCACGCACCATGGTGCTTTGGACATTGCCTACTTGAAATGTATCCAAAACATGGTGGTTTCATCACCCAAAGATGGAAATGAGCTACGCCATTTGCTATATACAGGATTGGACTATCAGGATGGTCCATACGCAATTCGTTATCCGAAAGCATCTTCAGTTGAATTTAATCCACGTGGACAGGCAGAACTTTTACCCATAGGAAGTTGGGAAGTCCTTCGCCATGGTTCGGACACCGTAATTCTAGGAGTTGGACCATTAGTTTTTGATGGATTAAATGCTGCTGAAAAAATGGATCAGTCTGGAATTAGTTGTGAAGTGGTAAACTGTCGTTTTATCAAACCCATGGATGAAGCTTACCTTAAATCAATTATTGGCAAGTTTGATAATGTTGTTACCATTGAGGAAGGGGTAAGAGCAGGTGGTTTTGGGGAAGCTGTTATATCATGGCTATCATCGAACGGATATAAGGGTGAACTCCAGATAATTTCCCTGCCTAATGAATATGTGGAACACGGTCCACGAGATGTTTTATTGGAACAATGGGGTGTAAGTCAGGCGGGCATTATTAAAGCTATAAAGACTAATAAAAAACCTGCAAAATTGGAAGTTTAAGTTATGAGTTCAATCGTTTTAGTGCTGATTGGGCTCCTTGTTTTCTATTTAGGGTTTCGTTTTTATTCCAGATTTATTGAAAACCGTATTTTTAAGATCCATGAAGAAGATCAAACCATGCCATCTAAAGCATTGGAAGATGGGATTGATTATGTTCCTACCAAAAAACATATTCTTTTTGGCCATCATTTCACTTCGATTGCTGGTGCAGCACCAATTGTAGGACCTTGTGTAGCAGCATACTGGGGATGGCTTCCAGCTCTATTATGGATTTTATTAGGCACTATTTTTATGGGTGCCGTGCATGATTTTGGAGCACTTGTAATCAGTGCGAAAGAAAAGGGGCGCAGTATTGCCGACATTGCTTCAAATACGATCAGCAAACGTACCCGTCTCATGTTTTTATCCTTCGTGATTCTTTTGATTTGGCTTATCTTGGCTGTTTTTGCCATGGTGATCGCCGATTTATTTGTCGCTATCCCATCTTCTGTCATTCCAATCAATATTGAAATTATTATCGCTATCATCATGGGATTCCTTATTTATAAAAAGAAAATCGATATACTGATTCCATCGTTGTTTGCATTAGCTTTATTGTACTTTTTTGTTTGGGTAGGAACTAAGGCGCCGATTGATCTAACTACGACAATGGCGGTACAAGATGTCAAAAACTTATGGATAATAATGCTGTTTATTTATTCGGCAATTGCAAGTTTGTTACCAGTTTGGACCCTGCTGCAGCCGAGGGACTTTATTAACAGTCATCAGTTATTTGTTGGATTGGGATTATTATTTCTCGGTATTTTTATTGCGCAACCGGTGGTGGATGCTCCTGCCATTCGGTCTTTATCTGAGCCTGACGTGCCGGGAATATTTCCACTGCTTTTTGTTACGATTGCATGCGGCGCAATTAGTGGGTTTCATGGTTTGGTTGCTTCCGGTACATCATCAAAGCAATTGGAAAAGTTGTCGGATGCAAGGATGGTGGGTTACGGTGGAATGATTGGAGAAGGAACACTTGCATTGGCTTCAACCATATCTGCTGTGGCTGGGATTGCACTCGTTTCCAACTGTAATTTGCCTACGGTGGGACCCGTCACAGATTTGAATTGGAATGTTTACTATGATACATGGGCCCATGCCAGTGGAAATAAGGCCGCTGCTTTTGTTTTGGGCGGTGGCGCATTAATTCAATCTTTAGGTATTCCAACCATTGTAGCAAATACATTAATGGCAGTCTTGGTAATTTCATTTGCGGCGACAACATTAGATACAGCTACTAGGATTCAGCGTTTTATTTTGAATGAATTTGGCATCGCTACTGGAGTAAGAGCACTTTCTAATCGCTATGTAGCAACCATTGTGGCAATCATTCCAGCCATATTGTTGGCATTTTGGAATGTGGTTGAGCCAGGCACCGGAACGATGCGACAAGCCGGATGGGTCCTCTGGCCCATTTTTGGTGCGAGCAACCAAATGCTCGCAGCGCTAACATTAATGGTGCTCACACTTTATTATTGGCAGAAGAAAAGACCTATTCTTCCATTACTTATACCTATGATTATTGTTATGGGTATAACCATTTCGGCACTGGTGGTGAATGCGATTCAATTTTACGGGCAAAATAGTATTCTATTTGGATTTACTATTATTTTGATGGGACTGATTATTTGGATGGTCTATGAAGGAGTAAATAAGGTATTAGAAATACGCAGAACATCATAAATTTCTTATCTTAATATCAAACGAACATCCAATATGTCTAGACAATTAGAATTATTCAACGAGGCGAAGCAAAGGTGGGAAAAAGAGGTACAAACTTCAGTTAAACGTGATTACAATTTTGATACCTTGAGCGGTGAATCTTTAGAACCGCTGTATTACCCTGTTAAACCAAGTGATGACTATTTAGAAAAACTGGGATTTCCCGGACAATTCCCCTATACCCGTGGTGTACATGCTAATATGTATCGGGGCAAGCTATGGACAAAACGTCAGTTCTCAGGTTTCGGAACACCGGAAGAAACAAATTCCCGTTACCATTCATTATTAAACAAAGGGCAAACGGGTCTTTCAGTTGCCTATGATATGCCAACACTAATGGGCTACGATCCAGACCATCCCTGGTCAAATGGTGAAGTTGGTAAATGTGGTGTTAGTGTTGCCTCCATTAAGGATATGGAGAAGCTGTTTAAAGACATCAACTTGGGTGAAATATCAGTTTCCCAAACCATTAATGGTCCGGCAATGATTTTATTGGCCTTTTATATTGCCGTGGCAGAAAACCAGGGCGTTCCTTTGGCGAATCTGCGAGGAACGTTACAAAATGATATCCTAAAAGAGTTTATTGCTCAAAAAGAATGGATTTTTCCGCCGCAACCGTCTATGCGTATTATCACAGATATGATGGCGTTTTGCAGCGAACATATGCCCCAATTTAATACGATTTCCATTTCTGGATATCATATTAGGGAAGCAGGATCAACAGCAGCTCAAGAACTAGCTTTTACATTAGCAGATGGATTCGCGTATGTCGAACACGCAATGGCAGCAGGATTGGATATCGATAGCTTCGCACCACGATTATCATTCTTTTTTAATTCACATTTGGATTTCTTTGAAGAGATTGCTAAATATCGCGCTGCTCGCCGTATTTGGGCAAAACGTATGAAAAATAAATACGGTGCGAATAATCCACGTTCCTGGAAATTGCGTTTTCACGCACAAACCGCAGGTTGTTCATTAACAGCTCAGCAACCAGAAAACAATATTGCACGGACGGGTTTTCAAGCCTTGGCAGCTGTTCTTGGAGGCACTCAGTCACTCCATACTAATTCCATGGATGAAACCCTGGCGCTTCCAACAGAAAAAGCGGCGGAAATTGCTCTCAGAACGCAGCAATTGATTGCATTCGAAACTGGTGTTGCAAATGTAGCAGACCCCTTAGGTGGTTCATGGTTTGTGGAATCTCTAACGGACCATATGGAAACGGAAGCAGAAAAATATTTTGAAGAAATTGAGAATCTTGGCGGAGTAATCCCAGCCATTGAAAAGGGTTATTTCCAAAGAGAAATTGCCTATGCAGCATCAGAATACCAGCAAAAGATTGATGATAAAGAATTGATTCATGTTGGGGTAAATGATTTTATTAAAGAAGATGAAGAAATTGAAATCCCGTTATTAGAAATTGGTGACGAAGCTGAAAATGTCCAGATGGAGTCTTTAACTAAACTAAGAAAAGAGCGGGATGAAAATATGGTTCAGAAAGCACTCATCCGCATTCAGGAAGCCTGTGCAAATAGTGATAATATTATGCCGCCAATTATTGAAGCATCAAAGGCTTTTGCCACCATGGGTGAAATTGTGGTCGCTATGAAAGCAGAATTTGGTGAATGGCAGGAAGCTGCTGTTTTTTAGGAGAAAACATGAATAGTAATAAGAAATTTTTGTTCATGATTATTGGTGTTATCGTGGTGGTCATTTTTTGGATTGGTTGGGTTTCAACCAATCCTGCAGATGAAAAAGCGATGGCAACTTTTGTATCCGTAGAAAAGCTTATGAAAGATAATATGAGCCAGCGGACGAAATTGGGTGGTTTGGTAAAAGACGGCTCGATCGTTGTTTCTAAAACCAGTTACTTGGACTGTACTTTCATTCTTAAAGAAGGGGATACTGAATTGGCCGTAAAGTATGATCGTACTCGTCCGGATTTATTTAAAGATGGGGCAGAAGTGATTGTTACTGGTCAATATTTAAACGGTATTTTTTATGCTGATGAATTACAGACAAAATGTGCCTCACGTTACGAAGGTGATTTAAGAGACGAAAATAGTTATAACTTAACTGAAATCGACTCATGACCCCGATTGCAGGTGCTACAGCCTTGAATCTGGCGTTCGGATTCGGCATTCTTACCATACTCACCATCTTTTTTTATACACGTAATGGAGACCAGCGCCTATATCTTACGGGACAGCGTTTGGCATTAGGAGTTTCCTTTTTTATTTTTTTAGCTACTTTTATCCTTGGTTACCAATTAATAATCAGCAATTTTGATATTGATTACGTAGCACGATATACTAGTTTGGAAACACCGGTGGTGTATAAAATATCGGCCCTCTGGGCCGGGCAATCCGGTTCGCTGTTATTTTGGCTGTTTATTTTATCTATTTATGCTACCGTGGTCATTCTCCAAAATCAGCGAAAGCACCATGGACTTATGCCTTGGGTTATCATTACACTGGTCATTGTCCAAATGTTTTTCCTAGTGTTGACGAATTATGTTACCAATCCTTTTAAACCCACGGAGGCTGATTTTATCGTGGCCAATGGAAATGGCCTTAATCCTTTACTACAAAATGTGACCATGGCTATACACCCACCCACTCTTTATTTGGGGTTTGTTGGTTTTACGGTTCCATTCAGTTTTGGGATTTCAGCGCTTGTTAATCGGGATACGAGTCCATTATGGATTCAGAGCATTCGCCGGTGGACCCTGGTAGCATGGCTTTTTTTGAGCATGGGGATTATCTTAGGAGGGTGGTGGGCCTACCGGGAATTAGGCTGGGGAGGGTATTGGGCTTGGGACCCAGTAGAAAATGCTAGTTTTATGCCATGGCTCACGGCCACAGCATTTGTCCATTCGATAATCATACAAGAAAAAAAGGATATGCTGCGGGTATGGAATATGGTACTGATCATTCTTACGTTTACCCTTTGTATTTTTGGGACATTCCTAACGAGATCCGGCGTCATGAGCTCCGTACACTCATTTACTGCTTCTTCATTGGGCCCCATATTTTTAACATTTGTTTTTTTTATATTGGTGGCTTCTTTTGGTCTAATGTACACCCGCATGAATGATCTTCGATCAACAAGAAGAATGGAGTCATTTACTTCTCGTGAAAGTGGATTTCTTTTTAATAATATGGTGTTTGTGGTGTTGTGCTTTTCCGTATTCTGGGGAACACTTTTTCCAGTTATTTCTGAAGCAGTCCGTGGGACAAAAATCACAGTCGGGCCACCATTTTTCAATCAAATCAATATTCCAATTGGTCTGATACTTTTAGGCTTAACCGGTGTTGGGCCACTTTTAGCTTGGCGAAGGACAGGAAAGAAAAACTTGATACGTAATTTCACATTTCCAATCCTTACAGGATTAAGTTCAGCAATTATACTACTAATAATTGGATACAGAGATTATGTTGTTATTTCATTCAGTTTAGGAGCTTTTGTTACAGCAACAATTACCACAGAATTTATCAGAGGTATTAGAGCCCGAAACAGAAAATTTAAAGAATCTCCCTTTACTGCATTGAAAATGATGGTGAGTAAAAACCGTTCTCGGTACGGTGGATATGTGGTTCATTTAGGGATTGTTTTTATGTTTATTGGTTTTACCGGCCATGCTTTTGATAAGGAAAAAGAATTCAGTTTGAAAGTGGGAGAAAAGGACCATGTTGCTGGATATGAATTTGAATTGATCCAATTGTCTGAATCAGAACGCCCTAATCACTATGCTTGGATTTCAGATCTGCGAGTGACACAACATAATGGTGAATTTGTAACCAACCTACGTCCTGAAAAACGGGTTTATTTCCACCGGAATCCAGATGTGAATCGTCGTCAGCCTCACAGTGAACTGGATATTTATTCTAAGCTGAATAAGGATATTTATTCTATTTTTTCAGCTGTTGATACAGAAAATGGTGTGGCCTTTATCAAGATTATGGTGAATCCACTGGTTCGGTGGGTTTGGATTGGGGGATGTATTTTGGTTTTTGGTACATTAATTGCCCTTTGGCCACGGAGAGATTCTTAATGGAAATTATCGGAGACTACGGCCTGATTCTAATATTTTTTGTTGTAGCGGTCATATTTGTTCTACAGCCATTATTTTTATCCGACCTTGGAAAACTTGTTGTAGAGTTAGACATAAATGTTTTGAAGCGGAAAAAACTTTTACTTTATCGGCAAATTAAAGAGTTAGAAATGGAATATGAAATCGGCAATATTAATGATGAAGATTTTCATTCGAGTCGTGCTTTATTAAAACAAGAGGTTTCCGCGATAATCACTGCACTTGATTCAAAATAATAAATACGATATGCTTTCGGTTTCCAATATATCAAAGTCCTTTAATTATCGTTCTGTTTTAAAAGATGTTTCCTTTACCCTAAATGCAGGAGAAACAGTTGTAATCATGGGTAAAAATGGTGCGGGGAAAACTACCTTATTGCGAATTATTGCGCGTATTATGGCTTGCGAAAAAGGAAAAATATTATTTCAAAATCAGAATTTATTTGATGGCGAGCCATCAATAAGAAAAAAATTATTGTATATTGGTCATGCGCCGGCGATGTATACTGCTCTTTCAGCTATTGAAAATTTAACATTGGCACTAAACTTGCGATACATTAAAGCTAATGCATCAAAAATATTGGATAGATTGAATCATTTTGGTCTGGGTATGCAGGCCAATGATCCGATCTCTATCTATTCCCAAGGGATGTTGCAACGATTGAAGTTGGCCTATGCGGAGCTTACAGATTGGGATCTTCTTTTATTCGATGAACCTTTTACTGGATTAGACCAGGATGGTGTGGCCCTTATGGATAAGGCACTTACTCAATGGATAAAAGAAGGAAAAACCATGTGTATGGTCCTTCATAACATGGAGCGGGCAAAGCAATATGGGGATCAAATTCTTTATTTAAACCATGGCGTCATGGAAAGCCTGTAATGTTTTTAACGCTCTTGAAAAAAGAATTATTTGTTGAATTCCGGACACGGGAAATAACTATTTCCATGATCGTGTTTGGGTTGGCCATCATTCTTACTTTTGCTTTTTCATCTAATGTTTCTCCCGTAATTATAGTCAACTTTGCACCGGGAATGTTTTGGATTATGGTCCTCTTTGTCACTGTTATAGGAGTCCATCGTTCATTTGCCTATGAAAAGGAATTCGATGCTTTTTCAATGCTGATTAGTGCGCCGATTGATCGTGGTTTGATCTTTCTTTCAAAGTGGATCAGTGGGTTTATATTTTTAACTATCATGGAAATTCTATTATTTATTCCGTTTTATAAATTTCTTATGATTGATTTTCCAATACAACCTTGGCTGGCCTTGGGGACAACCATATTAATCAATTTAGCGATCATGGTTGTGGCAAGTCTTGTTTCTGGGATTGCCATGCGGGCCAGATTGAGTGAAGTTCTTCTCCCGATTCTACTCTTTCCATTAGTATCACCGGTCATCATTTCCGCTACTAAAATTTCAGGTAGTATTATGCGGGGAGAGCCCTATGCTTTATGGGACATTTGGTTATTAATCATCCTAACGGTGATCGTAGTTTTCGGGCTTGTTGGATACACTTTATTTGATTTTATCACTGAAGAGTAATGCAGTTTTTTTTTCATAATAAATCTAACCGGGTCTGGCTTGTCCTCATAATTGGGTTAATGCTTTTCAATATATGGAATATAGTTGTGAATACACCAATGGTGCCGGACCAACATTGGGCCCAAAAGATATTTTATGTTCATGTCCCATCTGCATGGGTAGGATTCCTATCCTATTTTATTGTTATGGTCGCGGGCATAATGTACTTTATCAAAGGTGATGAGCACTGGGATAAAGTTGGATTGGCCGCAGCAGAGATTGGTACCTTATTTATTTCTCTAGTTTTAATCACTGGGCCAATTTGGGCTACACCTATTTGGGGACAGCCTTGGATCTGGGAACCACGTTTAACTACAACCCTGATTTTATTTTTGATCTACATCGGTTATTTTATGATGAGGGCTTTTGGTGGTCATGCAGAACGAGTTAAACGTTACGCCGCATCGCTAGGTATTATCGCATTTGTGGATGTGCCCATTATTTTTGTATCAGTCAAATTTTGGGCACCAGAAATCCAATCACACCCTCAAGTGGAAATGACCAGCCAGCCTCCAGGTATTCTGATTCCATTCCTATTATCGTTAGGTATATTTACGGTTCTTTATAGGCTTATGTTGAAATACAGAATTCATGTGATACAGGTCAATTATAAGAGAGTGGCTGATGTATAACTTCTGGGGTTATTTTCTGGCCGTTTATTTGATCGTATTCGGAGCCATAGTAGGGTGGTTTATCATCCAATTTCGTATGGAAAATCGCTATCTGAACGATAATCGATATACGCAATCGGAATAAGGAGTCGCTAGTAATGGAACGAAAAATTGTTCATGTCGTTGGTACAGGTACCATTGGGGAACCATTGATAGGTTTACTGTGTGATTATTGTGATCAACTTGGAATCGACGAAATTACTTTTAATAAAAATACGCCCCTTCGAAGTGATCGTTCAAAAGTTCTTGATTTATTGAAACGGGGTGCCCGTTTAGCCGTGAGTGAAGAGAGTAAAGATTCCTTTAAGGATTTGGGGATGGATCCTGAATTAGAAACAGTAGAAGCTATATCTAGGGCCTCCGTTGTTGTTGATTGCACACCTAGTGGTGTTGGGCATAAAAATAAAGAACAGTATTACAGCAAGTTTGCTGATAAGGTCAAAGGATTCATGGCTCAAGGCAGTGAAGATGGTTTTGGTATTAAATATGCTCGTGGAATTAATGACTCCATATTGAAAAATGGTGACCACCAGTTTGTGCAGATCGTTTCATGTAATACCCATAATATTGCGTGTATTACCAATACAATTAGTTTGGATGGTTATGGACCTGAGAATTTAAGAGAAGGTCGTTTTGTATGCGTGCGCCGTGCCAATGATACCAGCCAGGCTAGTAGTTTTATACCAGCACCGGCTGTGGGAACACATGGTGACGAAATGTTTGGTTCTCACCATGCAAAGGATGCGTCAGAACTGTTCTTAACCCTTGGCTTTGAATTTAATTTGTTTTCTTCAGCCATGAAGGTTAATAGCCAGTATATGCATGTTCTATGGTTTTTCTTAAAAACAAAAGAACCCACAAATTTAAATAAGGTGAAAGACAAGTTGGTATCTAATGAACTGGTGGCTATGACCACAAAAGATATGACCAGTACCGTTTATTCATTCGGGCGTGACCATGGCCATTTCGGACGTATTTTGAATCAGACTGTTGTTGTAGAACAATCTCTTCATGTAAGGAATGATCATGAAGTCTATGGATTTTGTTTTACCCCTCAAGATGGTAATTCCATTCTTAGCAGTATCTCTGCAGCAGAACGATTCTTATATCCTCACTCATATGAGGATAAAATCCAGTGTCTTAGTGAGCTCTTTTTCGAGGAAATTTGAGTTTAAATGTTGAAACGGTTGTTACGGGGCCGTTTCAAGAAAATAGTTATATTATTTGGTATGCCGGTTCGCAGGATGCGGTGCTTATAGATCCAGGAGATGATGAAGATTTAATTATCCAGAAACTTAAAAATCATGATCTTGAACCTATCGCAATTATTAATACCCATGCTCACCTGGATCATATCGGTGCCGTCCATTCCCTAAAAGAAAAATTTCAAATCCCGTTTTATCTTCATGAAAAAGAAAAATTCATTCTAGATACATACGAAGTAACTTGCCGCATGTTTGATATGCTTCCAAAAGAAACGCCAGAAGTGAATATCTGGTTAAAAGATGAAGATAAAGTAACCATTGACGCATTTCATTTTATTACTATAAACACACCGGGACATACACCTGGTGGTACGTGTTTTAAAATTGAAAATCACCTTTTTGTAGGGGATACTTTGTTCTTGGGCAGCGTTGGAAGGACGGATCTTCCAGGAGGGGACTGGTCAACATTAGAGTCATCCCTCATCCATTTATTGAATTCGGTTAACCATTCCTCAATCGTCCATTCCGGCCATGGACCAGATACAATATTAGAAAATGAATTGCGACAAAACCCTTTTTTAATTCCGCTGAAGAATCGAGTAAATTAGTGGTCAGTTTGGTAGAGATGTCCATTATGAACAGGTAGAGTCCTTCTTATCAATAATTGTACAAAATGAAAATTTCAGAAAAAATAGCAGATTATATAGCTGAAGAAAAAACTTTTTACAGTTTTGAATTTTTTCCGCCAAAAACAGATTTTGGGATGGATAACCTTTATAGTAGGATTGATAGGATGGCGTCCCTTCATCCTGCTTATATTGATGTCACGTGGGGTGCAGGCGGGTCCACTGCTGATAAAACGCTGGAAATATGTAAAACTATACAGAAATATTTTGGTTTGGAAGTAATGATGCATCTTACCTGTACAAATATGGCAGTATCATCTATCAAAAAAATACTTACAGAAGCAAAAGAGAGTAGTCTATTCAATATATTAGCACTAAGAGGTGATCCGCCAGAGGGATCCCTTACTTGGGAGAAACATGCAGATGGTTTTCGCAATGGGGTTGATCTTGTACGTTATATCAGAAAAGAATTTGGAAATGACTTTTTCTTAGGTGTTGGAGGTTACCCTGATGGCCACCAAGAGCAAACTGATATCGATATTGATATAAACTTTCTTAAAGAAAAAGTGGATGCGGGATCGGACATTGTGGTAACTCAATTATTTTATGATGTTGATAAATTTCTGCTTTTTAGAGATAAATGCATTAAAGCAGGGATAAAAGTACCAATAATCCCAGGTATAATGCCGATCCATAACTATGGCAGATTCTTAAAATTCACCCAATTTTGTGAACTTAGCATTCCTGATTTAGTCTCTACACAATTAGAATCAATTAAGAACGACGATTCCAGTGTAATTAATTTCGGTATTGACCAAGCGACAACAATGTGTAAAAAACTGATTGAAGAAGGTGTACCTGGGTTACATTTTTATACACTGAATCTAGAACATTCTGTTTCAGAAATTTTAAAATCGCTGGATCTTGTTTCATCTCGAGGAATTAGTAAGGAATTACCATGGCGGCAATCAACATTAGGTGATCGAAAAACAAGTGAGGATGTACGCCCAATATATTGGAGTAATCGACCTGTAAGCTATTTAACACGCACAGAAAGCTGGGATGATTTTCCTAATGGTCGTTGGGGTGATATAACAAGCCCAACATTTGGTGAACTGAACCAATATCATGCGATAAGAGCTGGTGCTAAGAGTGATAAAGTAAAGGCACGAAGAAAAAAAATCTGGGGGGAGCCAAAATCTATCAAAGATATAAAAGACGTATTTGTATCATTCTGTAAAGGTAAGATAAATAGTCTGCCCTGGTGTGAAATGCAATTAGCGCAAGAAAGCCAACAGATCTCTAGTAATTTGATCAATTTAAATGAAATGGGGTTTTTTACTATCAACTCCCAGCCAAATGTAAATGGAGCTCCGTCAGAAGATGCCGTAGTTGGGTGGGGTGGCGCAGGTGGAAGGGTTTATCAAAAAGCCTATTTGGAGTTTTTTACGTCAAAAGATAAGTTAAATGCATTACTAAAAAGTATAAAATCAACAGAAAATATTTCCTATCAAGCAATCAACATTGATGGAGATTTAATTACAAACTTGCCAGAAAATAGTGTAATGGCTGTAACGTGGGGCGTTTTTCCTGGCAAGGAAATTATGCAACCTACAATTGTAGATACGCGATCATTTTTAATCTGGAAAGATGAAGCTTTTGGTTTGTGGATGAGTGATTGGGCTTCAATATATGAAGAAAAATCCGCATCATTTAAACTTCTAAAAGAAATATATGAGACCTATTACTTAGTTAATATTGTTGATAATAATTATGTTGATAGCAACCTATTAAAAAAATTATTAAACCATGAAAAAGCTTGAATTGAATAAGATCAAAAAATTATTATTTGGCCATTTCTGTAATACCAGTCTTGGCAAAAATTGTTTTCCAATTTAAATCAAGAGCTTAACATTAATTCCAAACTAACATTTTCTGGATTTTACGAACATTTTTCTAAACTGGTGAAGATCAGTTCTGAATGTCGACTCCTTGTTGCTTTGTCCGGTGGATGTGATTCAGTGGCACTATTGCATTTATGTAAAAAGTTGAAAAGAAAATTGGGCACTGACGTTTACGCAGTTCACGTTAATCATGGCCTAAGAAAAGCCAGTTCAATGGAAGAATTATTTGTAAAGGATCTTTGTAAAGAGTGGGAAATCGATCTGGAAGTATTTTATCCATCAAGAAAACGAAAAAAAGGTGAAAGCATAGAAATGTGGGCTCGGAGAATTCGATACAAAGCTTATGAAGTTACTCAAGAAAAGTTCAATTGTAATTGGGTCCTGACAGCACACCATAGCAATGATCAAATTGAAACAATCCTGATGCATTTGGATGCAGGCTGTGGTGTTGAAGGATTGCAGGGTATGCCAACACAAAATAAATATATTGTAAGACCGCTGTTGATATTTAGTCAAACGTCTATTGAAAAATATGTGAAAGATAATAATCTGTATTTCATTGAGGATAAATCAAATTGGGATTTATCTATTCAAAGGAATTTCATCCGTCATAAAATTGTAAATAAATGGTTACTAAATACTGACCAATTAGCATCTCGTTTTGGCGAATTATCCAGGCAAGCAGTTGATGCAGTGACAAGAATGGATGCGGTCATTTTAAAATTGGCTAATCAAGCAGTAAAAAAAGAGAATGGCCAGATTCTACTGATGGATGAGCAATTCGATTTTCTTTCGAAGAAACAATTAGTACGGTTGACCAAGTTTATTATCGGTGAAAATATGATTTCTTGGAGGCGACACCGTTGGGAAACACTAAGTCAATGGTTTAGGAAAGCAAAAATTGGTTCAATATTGGAATTGAATCTGGACTGGACAGTTTTACGAGATCGTAATTGTTGGGTTTTGATCCGTGGAGATTTGAAACCAGTTAACCTTTCCATTGATAGTCAAGGACAATTTGGGACTGATGGATATACCCTCACATTGAATAAAATTGAAAGTCCAATCGTAAACACTGATCCATTTTATGAAATAATTGATGGTAAAGCGGTGGAAGGAAAAAATTTAATCCTTCGATCATGGCATAAAGGCGATATATTTCAACCTCTAGGAATGGTTGGGCATAAAAAGGTTAGCGATTTTTTAATTGACGAAAAAGTAAATCGCTTTTCGAAGATGCAACAACTTGTTTTAACTGCCAATGATGAGATTATTTGGATCTGTGGTAGACGCCTTGGTGATTTGGCAAAGATTACCGATTCAACAACTGAATATTTGGAACTTTATTTAGAACCTGGGGTAGGATAGCCGTGAAAGTTGATAACGAAAAATTAATTGAGCTGATTTCAGAAAAACAGATCAAAAATAAGGTAGAAGAAATTGCTGCTTCCATATCCAAAATTTATGATGGTGAAGCGCCAATTTTGATCGGTATATTAAATGGTAGTTTTATTTTTTGTGCTGATCTTGTGCGTGCACTTGACATCGATTGTGAAATCGATTTCATCAAGGTTACCAGTTATAAAGGTACACAATCCAAGGGGACGGTAAGGCTTCGCAAAGATATTTCAGCTATTATCACTGATCGTCATGTTATTATTGTGGAAGATATTATTGATTCTGGGTTAACAATAAAATTTATCCGTGACCGAATGCATGAGGCCGGTCCAAAATCAGTAGCTATCGTAACACTATTATTAAAACCGGATATTGCCAAACTGGATTTTGACATTGATTGGGTAGGATTTGAAATTCCGCCTGAATTCGTCGTAGGATACGGCTTGGATTATGACCAAAAACTAAGAAATTTAAGGGGAGTTTACCGCCTCGAAGGAATTGAGAGTGAGTAACGTGAATTCTAAAAAGAAAAATAGATCAAAAAATAACAGACCACAGGGTACTGAAAAGTCATCCCAAACCAGAAAAAAAAATAAAAAAGAAAACAAAGAGTTTCAATGGAAACGGGCTGGAAAAACCAGCCTAGTTTGGGTTCTGATTATCATTTCTGCTGTCTTTTTATCCAATCTATTTACTGGAAAAGGTGCCGATGAAGTTGAGATCCAATATACAGAATATCGCACTTTTCTCAAAGATGGTCTGATCGCGAAAGCGCGTGTTGTAGATGAAGTTTTTCACGGTGAATTATCTGAAAAAAGGATTGTATTGAATGCAGGCGGAATTTCTCAAGAAGTAATAAAATTTCGTTTAAAACTCCCCTTTGTTGATCGCGAAGTTATGAATGAATGGGATCAGCATAACGTGGTTTATACGTTTAAGCAAAAATCGATTGACTGGACTGGCTATTTTCTGAACTTATTACCATGGATTGCTATTCTGGCTTTCTGGATTTTTATTATGCGCCGAATGCAAGGCGGCGCCGGCGGTATGAAATCCATTTTTAATTTTGGAAAAAGCCGCGCCAAGATTTGGACCTCTGATAGGCCCAAGGTGACATTTAATGACGTTGCTGGATGCGTGGAAGCAAAAGAAGAATTGATGGAAATTGTGGATTTCCTGAAAAGACCCAAACGTTACCAGAAATTGGGTGCTAAGATACCGCGCGGTGTTTTGTTGGTGGGCCAGCCAGGGACAGGAAAAACACTTTTAGCTCGAGCCGTGGCTGGGCAAGCAAATGTAGCTTTCTATAGCTTAAGCGGGGCAGACTTCGTAGAAATGTTCGTCGGTGTAGGGGCTTCGCGTGTAAGAGATTTATTTGAACAGGGAAAACAAAATCAACCTTGTATTATCTTTATTGATGAACTAGATGCCGTTGGCCGTCAGCGCGGTGCCGGTTTGGGGGGTGGCCACGATGAACGTGAACAAACCTTAAATGCGTTATTGGTGGAAATGGATGGGTTTGAACCTGCTGAAGATATCATACTCATGGCTGCTACGAATCGACCTGATGTATTGGATTCAGCCTTGCTACGGCCTGGGCGCTTTGACCGCCAGATTGTGGTGGATGTTCCTGACGTGAAGGGTAGGCTTGGTATTTTAAAAGTGCATACGAAAAAAATTGTGATGAATAAACGCAAGGTTAAACTGGAAGCCATTGCCAAGGGTACGCCTGGAATGGTGGGTGCAGACCTTGAAAATATTGTTAATGAAGCAGCCTTATTAGCTGCGCGAAAAAAGAAAAGTTCTGTAGATATGACCGATTTTGAAGAAGCCAAAGATAAAGTCATGATGGGTGTCCAACGTAAAAGTGTGGTTCTTTCAGAAGAGGAAAAAAAGACCACTGCTTATCATGAAGCAGGCCACACTCTTGTAGCAACACAAACCAAAGGAGCTGATCCGGTGCATAAGGTCACCATCATCCCTCGTGGTCGGGCGCTGGGTGTCACTATGCAATTACCAATAGATGAGAAACACGGTTATTCCCAGGAATATATCGAAGGGCGTTTAGCTATTTTGATGGGTGGCAGAGCAGCGGAAGAATTAATTTTTAATGAACTGACTACTGGCGCAGGAAATGACATAGAGCAGGGTACAAAAATTGCACGGAAAATGGTCTGTGAGTGGGGAATGAGTGATATTCTTGGCCCCATGACATTTGGTAAAAAGAATGAAGAAATTTTTCTCGGACGTGAAATCCAAAGCCACCGGGATTATTCTGAGGCAACTGCACGAATGATTGATGAAGAAGTGGCGCGGATTGTACGGAAGTCCCAGTCCACTGCTAAGCGAATATTAAAACAAAATATTGGTCAGCTGCATGACTTGGCCAAAGCATTGCTGGAGCACGAAACCATAAATGGTGAAGAAGTAACGGCGGTCATGGAAGGGAAACAAATTAAGCGTTCAAAAAACGGGGCAGCCCAAAAACTAAAGAAAAAAAGACGCCGCCGTAAACCTCAAAATAAAAAACCGGAAACATCCGGAAAAAATTAAATGAAAAACGCTCCCCAGAAATGAGGAGCGTTTTTGTATCGGCTATTTTTCAACCGTTGATAAATCCATTATTCTCAATTGAATTCACCCTTAATTTATTGCCTGTTATGATAGTATAAGTATAGATGAATCGACAAGAATTCCAATCTTGGCTCAAGCACCAACCCCATACTCTAATTATGGGTATCCTTAACATGACGCCTGATTCTTTTAGCGATGGCGGGCAGTTTAAATATCATGATCAAGCAATAGATTATGCATTAGAAATGGTAAAGGAGGGGGCGAATATAATCGATATTGGAGGTGAATCGACCCGCCCAGGAGCTAAGGCTGTCCAATTAGAGGAAGAATTAATGCGAACAATTCCGATAATTGAGGCCATCCGCCTAAAGTCCGATTGTTTGATTTCTATCGACACTTATAAATCAAAGGTAGCAAAGGCGGCATTAGACGCAGGCGCAGATATGGTAAACGATATTTCGGGACTGACCTTTGATCATAATATGGCAGCATTAGCAGCTGAACGCAATGTACCTGTCATTATTATGCATATAAAGGGTAAACCTGGAGATATGCAGAAAAATCCCAATTACGACAACCTAATAAAGGAAATTAAAGCATTTTTTGAAGTCCAGATCGCCATAGCAAAAAGAGCAGGAATTGATAGTGGGAATATTATTCTGGATCCCGGTATTGGATTCGGCAAGCTTTTGGAAGATAATTTTGAAATCATCCGCGAATTGGGGCAAATTTCTACCATGGGATATCCCGTTTTACTTGGTCCATCTCGAAAATCTTTTATTGGCTTTGCTCTAGATCTTCCAATAGAAGAGCGAATGGAAGGCACACTGGCATCTATCACAGCTGGTGTGATAAATGGTGCCAAAATTGTTCGAGTTCATGATATACGAGCCACCCGCCGAACATTAACCATTACTGAAAAAATTATGGGAATCAATTAAATGGTTTTGTTCCAAATTGGTTTTCTGACCATTACGCTCATTGATGTGATTGACTTGCTTCTGGTAAGTTGGCTATTCTACAAGATTTATTTGTATTTCAAAGGTACCCGGGCAGGACAAATGTTAGCTGGACTCATCATCTTGATGGTGGGTTCATTCCTTTTTAATGCTTTTGGATTGAGTGCATCTAGCTGGTTGATAAATCAGTTTCAGACAGTATGGGTGGTAGCTTTTGTAATTTTGTTTCAGCCAGAACTGCGTCGCTTACTGATTTATGTGGGTCAAACACGATTCTTTCAACGCATTTTTCGTGTTGGCACATCGAGGACAATTATATCGATTGTGGACGCCGCTTCCCAACTGCAGGAAAGACACTGGGGTGGATTGATTGTAATTCAACGAGAGACTGGTTTGCGCTCCTATAAAGAGCAGGGTACGCAACTTAAAGCGGAAGTGACTGCACCTCTACTGGTGTCTATTTTTAATCCAACTTCACCGCTTCACGATGGAGCTGTCATTATTCAGAATGATATTATTGATGCAGCGGCTTGTATTTTACCTCTGACTGAAAGCACTATGATTGATCCCGAAATGGGGACCCGTCATCGTGCTGCCCTGGGTATTTCTGAGGAAACAGATGCAATTGTAGTTTTAGTGTCTGAAGAGAAAGCTCGAATCTCAGTGGTTGAGGATGGTCGCTTTGCCCATATTAGTATGGATGATATTGCTCTGCGGAAATATTTAAACGATAGGATGTTTATTTCTTCCGGAGATTAACCAATCTGTCATCTAGATTGTCCACCAACTAGATGTAGAACAAAAAACCTCTTTTAATACCAATTGCAGACTGAGATATTCTTTATCTCAGTTTAAAAGCACATAGTTATACCATTCTCCGCTGAAATTCTGAAGATTTTCATCTTATCACAATTGAACAAAAGCGTAAATTTCATTAATGGAACTAATCGATTTAAAAGATCAATACAATGCCGCAGAGAAAAAGTATTCCGAATTGCGGAGGCATCTTTGACTTACCAGCAAAACGAGCTGATTTAGAAAAAATGCGTCAGGTATCCGCCGTGCCTGATTTTTGGAATGATAATGCTGCGGCCTCATCACACCTAAAAAAAACATCTATCCTTGAAAAGGAGATCACGCTCTGGCAGAAATTGGATACTCTTAAGGGGGACATTCAAGTATTAATGGAATTTGGTGAAACAGGTGACACAGAACTAGAAGAAATAAATGTGGAATTGAATAAATTTGTATCAACTATTGAAAATCTAGAATTGAAGATGATTCTGGGTGATTCCCAGGATACGGAAGATGCAATAATGACAATTCATCCTGGCGCTGGTGGTACAGAAAGCCAAGATTGGGCCGAAATGTTGTACCGCATGTATTCTCGTTGGGTGGAACGTAATTCATTTAAAAAGGAAATCATGGATTATCAGCCTGGTGATGAAGCCGGTATCAAAGACCTAACGATAGAGATCAAAGGAGATTATGCTTACGGTTTACTTAAGGCGGAGGCTGGTGTGCACCGTCTGGTGCGCATCTCACCCTTTGATTCCAATAACCGTCGCCATACATCATTCGCATCGGTATTTGTTTATCCTTCACCAGAACAAGAAATTGAAGTTGAAATTAATCCAAATGATTTACGCATTGATACATACCGTGCTAGTGGTGCTGGCGGTCAACATGTGAATAAGACTGATTCAGCTATTCGAATAACTCACATACCTACGGGAATTGTGGTGCAATGTCAGAATGAACGTAGTCAACACAAAAATAAAGCATCTGCAATGAAAGTATTAAAAGCACGGTTGTATCGGTTGGAAGTTGAAAAAGAAAAAGAAATGCTGAAAAATTTAGAAGACAGTAAGATGGATATTGCATGGGGAAGCCAGATTCGATCATATGTATTCCATCCTTATAACATGGTAAAGGATCATCGCACTAAAGAAGAAACAGGCAATATATCGGCGGTGATGGATGGTGATATTGATAAATTTATCTATGCTTATTTGATGCATCAGTTAGGAAAAACCGTTGAAGTGGAGGAAGCTTAAGCCAAATGTCTGAAGAACATAAAAGCCTAAATCAAATTATTGAATTTCGTAAGGAGAAATTGTCCAAATTGAGAGAAGCGGGTGTTGATCCTTATCCGCAAAAATATGAACCAACCCATTTCAGTAATGATATCTTGAATGATTTTAAAAACTTAGAAAAACAGAATGTGAATATCGCTGGGAGAATTATGTCTATACGAAAAATGGGTAAGGCCTCCTTTTTTCATATTCAGGATACAAAGGGGAAGATCCAAGCCTTTATAAGGCAGGATGATGTGGGTGGGGAAAATTATACCCATTTTAAACTTTTAGATATTGGAGATTTTGTAGGTGTAAAGGGCCATGTTTTTAAAACAAAAATGGGAGAAATTTCTATTCACACAGATATCCTGACTATCCTTAGTAAATCCATTCGCCCTTTGCCTATTGTCAAAGAAAAAGAAGGGGAAACATTCGACGCCTTTACTGATAAGGAACAGCGTTATCGCAATAGACATTTGGATTTGATTGTTAACCCGGACGTTAGGGACACTTTTGTAAAACGCGCCAAAATTATTAGTTCTTTGCGTAATTATTTGGATGATCTGGGATTTTTGCAAGTAGAAACCCCAGTTCTTCAACCACTTTATGGTGGCGCCAATGCCCGCCCTTTTACTACCCATCATAATTCATTGGATCAAAAACTCTATCTGCGGATTGCTGATGAACTTTATCTCAAACGTCTTATTATTGGCGGGATTGATCGTGTTTATGAAATTGCTAAAGATTTTCGCAATGAGGGAATGGACCGAAACCATAATCCTGAATTCACTATGTTGGAATTCTATTGGGCTTACGCAGATTATGAAGATAATATGAATCTACTGGAAGATATGATTCGTAAAGTTGCAGAAAGTATTGATACTCTGAATCCGGCTTGGGGTGATTTAAAAATAGATTTATCCAAACCATTTCAGCGTCGACCGCTACTTGAACTGCTCAAAGGGGCTACAGGTGAAGATCTCACAGAAGCATCCGATCAAAAAATGAGAGAAGTTTGCAAGAACAACAATATTGATGTGAAAGCAAATGCTAATTACGGCCAAATGTTATATGAAATGATGGGGAACTTAGTGGAGCCCAAACTGATTCAACCTACATTTATTACAGATTATCCTAAAGTCATTTCACCGTTGGCTAAAAAGCATCGGAATGGGAATCCTCATTTGGTTGAACGTTTTGAATTATTTATCGGCGGTGCTGAGTTTGCCAATGCTTTTACTGAATTGAATGACCCTATCGATCAACGGGAACGATTTGAATATCAGGCACGCCTTGCTGAAAGTGGTGATGACGAAGCTCACCCAGTGGATGAAAATTTTTTACAAGCTGTGGAATGCGGTATGCCACCTACTGCCGGTGTTGGAATTGGAATCGATCGTCTGGTAATGCTTCTAACGGAAAACCGTTCCATCAAAGATGTGATTTTATTCCCAGCCATGCGTACTGAAGAGTAAAATTTAATCCAATGAATTTCCCTTTTTATTTATCGACGCGATACCTTCGTTCAGCGCAAAAGGGGAGTTTTACACGTGTGGCCGGAGTTTTGTCTGTGGCAGGACTTGCAGTAGGTATTTCTGCTCTTCTTATTACTTTATTTATTTTGAATGGATTTGAAAAGGTAATATCAAAAAAAATTGCTGACTTTGATGGACATATCCGTATCAAACATTATCTAAACTATCCTATCCCATCAGAAATTTTGGGGATGGATAGCATTCTGGTTCATTATAAAGAAACAGTTTTCCAGTCTCGATTTATCCAGAGGCCTGCGCTGCTTCGGAAAGGAAAGCAAGCTGAAGGTATTATTGTCGAAGGAATTGAACGAGGCAAGGTTGGATTTATAAGCGATATATTGGTTAGTGGAACAAATGATATTGGTGGTAATCAAATTGTAATTGGCGAACGTCTGGCCAATCAACTTGACATTACTATTGGAGATAAAATTGTTCTTTTTGACCTGGCTACATTAAATGGGTCGAATAAACGCTTAAAGCAATTCGTTGCGGTAGGTTTTTTTCATTCTGGAATGTTGGAATATGACAATCATATGATTTATATGAATCTGGAGCAAGCCAATGAATTATTCCATATGAATGGAAAAGTTTCGGGCCAAATCCTACGTTTGAACAAATCAAAATGGGCGGATGATTTATCCAGATCTTTGAAAAATGGCTTGGCTTATCCTTACATGGTAATGACTTGGAAAGAGAAAAACCGTTCTCTTTTCAAATGGATGAATGTACAACGTTGGCCAATTTTATTTATCTTTAGCCTCATTGCCATGGTAGGTTTGGTAAATATTATTTCAGCCCTTGCAATGATAGTCCTTGATAAAACACGACAAATCGGCGTCTTAAAATCTCTGGGCATATCACAAACAGGGTTAAGGCAGTTATTTCTATTTTATGGATTCATGATAGGCCTAGCGGGTGCAACTATTGGATCTTTGTTGGCCTTGCTTTTGGCTTGGATTCAGAACAATTTTAAAATCATTACCCTCCCTGAGGATATTTACTTTATGGATTTTATTCCAATGGATGTATCCACTGTTGATGTGTTTTCGATAGTTATAATTGCGATTGTTTGTGCAATTTTTGCAGCGGTTTGGCCAACGGTCCGGGCGGAACGCATTGAACCAGCAGACGCGCTAAGATACGAATGAAGTTTGCAATTTTCATTGCTCGCCGATTCATGCTAGGTGGTAAAGGTGCCGGCCCTAGTCGTCTTAATGGTTGGATTGCCATTGTTGGTTTGGCTATCGGATGTATTGCGATGATTCTTTCTGTATCTGTCCTAAATGGATTTGAATCACGTGTAATAAGCCGTATCATTGGTTTTGAGGGAGATATTCGAGTAAGTGATATGACCAATTGGGAAGAAAATATTGATAAAATTCGGTCTATGGAAAATGTAAAAGAGGTTTTGGCTTTTCAAGAGCGGAAGGGTCTTATCATTGGCAGAGATGAAGTACAGCGGATGGTTTTGTTCAAAGCTGTTGATACAAAATTGATTACATCATTCTATGATTTAAATTTATTGACAGGTGACAATCTTCCTGATCTTCCTTTGGTGTATTTAGGTGAAATGACGGCAAGAAGGCTCAATGTCTCTATTGGAGATGGCATTCGAATCATGAGTCCAATCGATGAGGGAACTAGTTGGGGATTTCCCCAACAGATTCAATGTGTAATAGGCGGTATTTTTAATATTCAGGTATTAGATTTGGATGACAAAATTGTTTTTATTCCATCCGAAGTTGGGAATAGACTTTTTACCCGTAAAAATGGTCCCGATGGAGCGGATATCCGTCTTTTTGAAAATGCTGATACCGACCGGATTGCAATGTCCATTCAAAAACATTTCCCTAGTGTAAAAGTAGAAACCTGGGGAGATCTGCATAATGAATTATTTAGCGCAATGGAATTTGAGCGTATTGGGGCCTTGGTGGTTTTGAGCATGATTATTTTGGTGGCTTGTTTCAATCTTATTACAACTCTGATGTTGGTCACTGCCCAAAAGATGAGAGAGTTCGGTATCTTACAGATCATGGGGACCACCCAAAATTTGGTCCGATCCATTGTGATGTATCAAGGAAGCATGATTGGAGGCATAGGCATATCGATTGGTTTGGGAATTGGACTTTTGCTCATTCTCTTGCAAAATATTTTTGGAATCATCACTTTACCAGAAGATATTTATTTCACACCATATTTGCCCATGGTGATTTTTGCCTATGATTTCATAACTATCTTGTCTATTTCTTTAGGAATGGTCATTTTATCGACCTGGATAGCAGCAAAACGCGCTTTAATGATCTCACCTATTGAAGCAGTTTATTTAGAAAAATGATACTTAGCGCAAAGAACCTTTCCAAATCATATCGTAACGGTACAAAAAAATTATCCGTTTTTAAAGATGTGTCTATGGAAGTGAAACGGGGCGACCTCATCACAATTATGGGTCCCAGTGGTGCTGGGAAATCTACACTATTGAATATTTTAGGGACCTTGGATCGATCTGATAGTGGAATACTTATTTTGGATGACCAAAACATTGATGCGCTTACTAATAATCAACTTGCACATTTACGAAATTCTTTCCTCGGATTTGTCTTTCAATTCCATCATTTACTACCGGAATTCACTGCTTTTGAGAATGTTCTACTCCCAAACCAAATTGCAGGAAAGAAAGACAATATTCAAAAAGCTGAAGAATTACTAAACTATATTGGTATCATTGATAGGAAAGACCATTACCCATTCCAACTATCGGGCGGTGAACGATTGAGAGTGGCTGTTGTTCGGGCTTTAATGAATGAGACTAAGCTGGTATTAGCAGATGAACCTACTGGAAATCTTGATTTGGAGAATGCTAATCGCTTGATTGGTCTATTTCAAAAGATAAATACTGACTTTAAGCAGGCTTTTGTGATTACTACCCACAACTCTGAAGTAGCATCCATTGGTAATAAACAATTTTATCTAGAGAATGGAACACTTTCACAATTAGATAGTATTTGATCCTGAAATATCCCTGTTTAATTTCGTGGTAGCATGAAAGAAAATTTTTCCAAGCGCGTTCAAAATATAATGAAATATGCAAAGGAGGAAGCAATTCGCCTAGGGCATAGTTATGTTGGGTCCGAACATTTATTATTAGGTCTTTTAAGGGAAGATTCGGGACTTGGTTCTAAAATTTTTGATATTTACGATTGTGACATTGAGGACATACGAGCCATGGTAGAGGATATGATCAAAACTTCGGGCGGAACAATGACACTGGGACATTTGCCATTGACGCGTCGAGCCGAACGTATTCTTAGAAATGCTTTTAATGAAGCATCTACAATGGGAGCAACCATTGCAGATGACGAGCATCTCCTTTTAGCTATTCTTAAGGAAACGGAAGGCATTGCTTACGAAGTACTTAACTCCCACAATTTGGATTATGACAGTGTAGTTGACTTGATAAAGGATGATGGCCAGGAAGAAGAATCTGTTACGCCGGCGAAAAGGAAAGAAAAAACAGTCAAATCGAAAACACCGGCATTAGACCATTTTTCAAGAGATATTACTCGAGCTGCCAGACAAGGAAAACTTGACCCTGTTATTGGTCGCAAGGATGAGATTGAGCGCGTAGCACAGATTTTATCACGGCGCAAAAAGAACAACCCTGTTTTAATCGGCGAGCCAGGTGTAGGGAAAACGGCCATAATAGAAGGACTCGCACAAAGAATTATTTACAAGGATGTTCCACGCATAATTCACAATAAACGCATTTTATCTCTTGATTTAGCCGGGCTTGTGGCAGGTACAAAATATCGTGGCCAGTTTGAAGAACGTATAAAAACTGTTATGATTGAACTAGAAAAAACAGATGACCTGATATTATTTATTGATGAACTGCATACACTTGTTGGGGCTGGTGGTGCTTCCGGTTCTCTTGATGCTTCCAACATGTTTAAGCCGGCACTTGCTCGTGGAGATATTCATTGTATCGGAGCAACGACGTTAGATGAATATCGGAAATATGTAGAAAAAGACGGTGCACTGGAACGCCGTTTTCAGAAAATAAATATTGTTCCTCCATCTGTAGATGAATCTATTGCGATTCTCAGGGGTCTTAAACCCGGATACGAAAAACATCACAATGTAATTTATGATGAGGAAGCGATTGAAGCCTGCGTTCAACTTTCTTATCGATATATTACTGATAAATTTTTACCCGATAAAGCCATCGATATCATGGATGAAGCCGGTTCACGAGCTCATATGCTGAATATGAAAGTACCTCAGGAAGTTATCGATCTCGAGCTGGAAATTGAAAAAGTCCGTTCGAAAAAAGATTCAGTTGTGGTTGCCCAAAAATTTGAAGATGCTGCAAATCTTCGTGATACTGAACAAAAATTGGTTCGGAAATTGAAGAATCTTCAAAAAGACTGGCAAATGAATGAGGAGTCCAACCCTATCCGGGTAACGGAAGATAGTATTGCGGACGTGGTTTCTATGGTCACTCGGATTCCCGTACGAAAAGTAGCACAATCTGAAGGGCAGAAACTTTTGAAAATGAAAGATGAAATATCTGAATATATTATCGGGCAAAATCGTGCTATTGATAGTTTAAGCCGAGCGATTCAGCGCTCCCGAGCAGGACTAAAAAGTCCTAATCGTCCAATAGGTGTTTTCCTTTTTTTAGGCCCAACTGGTGTAGGTAAAACCGAAACGGCTAAAGTTTTAGCTAATTATTTATTCAGTCATAGTGATGCACTTATCAAATTGGATATGAGTGAATATGGGGAACGTTTTTCAGTTTCAAGACTCATTGGTGCCCCTCCTGGATATGTAGGGTATGAAGAGGGTGGAGAACTAACTGAGAAAGTCCGTCGAAACCCTTACTCAGTAATTTTGTTTGATGAAATTGAAAAAGCCCACCCAGACGTATTTAATGTACTTCTGCAATTATTTGATGAAGGTGTATTGACCGATGGAATAGGGCGAAAAGTTGATTTTAAAAATACTATTATTATTTTGACTTCCAATATTGGTACTAAAGAAATACATGGTAGTGGTGCCTTCGGATTTAGCGAAAGTACTGAGAAAGCCAACTATGAGGCTATGCGCGATCGTATTTTAGATTTAATGAAGGATACCTTTAACCCTGAATTTTTAAATCGCTTGGATGAAACGATTGTATATCATCCATTAACGAAAAAACATGTTCTCAATATTATTGATTTACAATTAATGGATCTGCATGAAAATCTGGATAAAATAGGCTTAACCCTATCAGTAACAAAAAAGGCAAAAGCACTAATCGTTGAAAAAGGATATAACCCTGAATTTGGTGTCAGGTTTTTACGGCGGGAAATTCAAAGTTCTTTAGAAGACCCTTTATCAGAATTGTTACTAGGAAAGGTTTTTCACGATTCAAAAGGTATTAAAGTAGATGTAAAACAAAAAGAACTTGAATTTTTTCCGGTAAAGGTAAAATCTAAGCGAAAACCATCTCCTAGCAAAAAATCAAAAAAGAAGAAAACGCCAGTCAAACCTATCGATTCCTAATAATTTTCTGTCATTTATAGCGATAATTATTTATAAGTCTGCCATATAGGTTAACTAATTACCTTGGCATAATAATTGAATTTATAAAAGAAAAATTAATTTTTCATTTACTTTAAGGAGTATAAATGATGGAAAAAATCATTGGAATAGACCTTGGAACAACCAATTCATGTGTGGCAGTTCTCGAAGGCGGCGAACCAACTATAATTACTAGCACGGAAGGGGGTCGTACAACTCCCTCAATTGTTGCCTTCACCAAAAAAGGTGACCGTCTTGTTGGACAACTGGCTAAACGTCAGGCTGTAACCAATCCACAGAATACAGTATTTTCGATTAAACGCTTCATGGGACGGATGTTTAATGAAGTAGGCACAGAAATTAAAGAAGTCCCCTATAAAGTAAGCAAAGGTGAGTCTGGTTCTGTCGTTGTTGAAGCTGGCGGTAAAAACTATACACCACCAGAAATTGGTGCCATGGTTCTGCAAAAATTGAAACAGACAGCTGAAGAACATTTGGGGGCCACCGTTACTGATGCGGTAATTACCGTTCCGGCATATTTTAATGATTCCCAACGCCAAGCAACCAAAGATGCGGGTAAGATTGCCGGGCTAAATGTTCGTCGGATCATAAATGAACCGACGGCTGCTTCTTTGGCCTATGGTTTGGAAAGGAAAAAAGAAGAAACAATTGCTGTATTTGACTTAGGTGGTGGCACCTTCGATATTTCTATCCTTGAATTAGGTGATGGTGTTTTTGAAGTGAAATCAACCAATGGTGATACACATCTTGGTGGCGATGATTTTGATCAAAAAATTATAGATTGGATCGCTTCCGAGTTTAAAAAAACTGATGGGGTTGATCTAAAAAAAGATCCCATGGCATTACAGCGCCTTCGTGAATCCGCTGAAACTGCTAAGAGAGAACTGTCCAGTTCCAAGCAAGCCGAAATCAATCTACCTTTTATCACTGCCGATTCATCGGGCCCGAAACATTTGAACTTCACACTCACTCGAGCTAAGTTTGAAGAATTGGTTTCAGATCTTATCGAAAGAACGGTAGAACCATGTATTAAAGCAATCAAAGATGCGGGTCTGACAGCATCAAAAATTGATGAAGTGATTTTGGTTGGTGGTTCTACCCGAATACCTAAAATCCAGGAGCAGGTTAAAGAAATCTTTAAGAAGGAACCAAACAAAAGTGTAAACCCAGATGAAGTAGTAGCCCTTGGCGCTGCAATTCAAGGTGGCGTTTTGGCTGGAGATGTGGATGATATTTTACTGTTGGATGTAACACCCCTTTCTCTGGGAATTGAAACTTTAGGTAGTGTTTCTACCAAATTAATTGAAAGGAATACAACTATTCCCACTAAGAAATCTCAGGTGTTCTCTACCGCTGCGGATAATCAAACCACGGTAGAAATCCATGTCTTGCAGGGAGAGCGTGAAATGGCGGTAGATAATAAAACGATAGGCCGATTCCATTTAGATGGCATTCCTCCTGCGCCACGAGGTATACCTCAGGTAGAAGTAACCTTCGATATTGATGCCAATGGTATTTTGAATGTAAGTGCGAAAGATAAAGCCACAGGCAAAGAGCAAAGCATTCGGATCGAAGCGTCTAGTGGTCTATCCGATGCTGAAGTGGAAAAAATGGTGAAAGATGCGAAAAAGCATGAAGGGGAAGATAAAACCAAACGTGAATTAATCGATATGCAGAACCAGGCCGAACAACTCATTTATCAGACGGAAAAGAATCTGGAAGAGTATAAAGATAAACTTGATAAGGATGAAAAGAAATCCCTTGAAGATGCTGTGGCAACGGTGAAAACTGTCAAAGAAGGATCTGATGGGGACGCTCTGAAAGCAGCCATCGACGAACTTAATACAGCCTGGAATTCAGTAGCATCAAAAATGTATGAAGCGGCCAAAGAAGAGGGCGCTGCAGCTGGTACTGAAGAAGCTGAAGTAGGGGAAAAAAAATCCAAGTCTAAAAAGAAAAATGATGCTGAAATTGAGGATGCAGACTTTGAAGTTGTAGATTAAATAGGTCTGGAAAAGCAAAATAAAAAAGCGTCCTGAATTGGGACGCTTTTTTTGTTTATGGAACTGAAGACATGTAATTTCGTAACGGTGTTAAAGCAATACATATATTAATGACCAGACGCCATACCATTTATGTTAGCCTTGCCTTTACAATTATTATTGCAGGGTTTTTTCTTTTTAAGCCAGGTATTTGGCAGAATCGGATTGAAACCTATCTTAATCGTCAATTGAATCAAAGTGGATGGCAAGTTGAAATCAGTGATATTTCAGGGCATCTATTTACCACTTTACGCTCGGACACTCTATCGTTAATTCATAGGAATGGCGCTTCTATATTTTTACCAAATATTACAACAAGAATCAAAATAATATCTTTAATGAAGGGTAGAATTGAAATTGATCAATTATATGTATCACATGTTGCAATTCGACCTTATTTTGAAACCAATGCCGATTCAGTATTAATCAATTCATTCAGGTTTGCTCCGGAAAATATTCCGTTGAATATTAGCAAATTACGAATAGACGGTAATATCAATGTTCCATTTAATGATTCAACCCGAAACGTTCAGTTTTTGATTGATGGCCGTGTGAATGAAGGCCGGCATGAAATGGAATTAGATTTAGAGCAATTTGAAATATTTTGTATTTCGCCAAAAATCGATTTGGCAGTCCAAAATATCAAAGGAAAATTGTCATCTAAAGCGATAACCGTAAGTGTCGAAAAAGCAAATTTTAACGGATTCGACATTAGTGGACAATTTAATTTTGACAAAGGCGAAGAATCGATAATTCGTGCCCAATTAGAGTTATCAGACTATGAAATTCCCAATCAAATCTTTTCCCGATTACCTTTACAGCCCGATTTATCCAAAATCTCCGCCACCTTTCATTTTGAATCGAATCTATCCAGTTTTATAGGTGATTTATTTGTGCAAAATGAATTAGGACTGGATATGGGTGGTAGTTTTAATTTGATGCGACTGGACGATTTTTTTCATTTACAATCTCTTGAACTTACAGGGAATGACGCTTCTCTAAAGGCACAGGGGATTTTTGAGAACAGCGGGCGCTTTAATGGAACAGTCGAACTTCAGAAATTCGATGTAAGTCAATGGTTATTAAACCAGAAAAAAACTAATTTATCGGGATATGTACTGGTTGATGGTGAAATTCTTGAAACACAAATAACTGCGCTAGACATTAATGCCGAAATTACTGAATCCATACTTTTTGACCGGAAAACATCTTCAATTTCAGGTGGTGTTTCTTATAAAGATAATAAATTAACCATCAACAATCCGTTAACAATGACAATCGGTCCATCGATTGTTTCTATTAGTGGATTTGCCAATTTTCAAGAGGAATTTCTGGACCTAGATCTAACATTGACAGATGCGTCGTATTTTTTAATCAATAATTTTTGGACAGATTCCTTATCTGGTGGTTCAGCTACAGGATCGATGGAACTCAATGGGCCCTTTGATACATTGGGAATACGAGCTGAAGGTATTATTGATGGGTTACAGTATAATAACATTTCACTGTCCTCATTCCAATTTTCGGGGAAGTTGAATAATTTGAATGAATTTAACGATGGATCTATTACAGTTAAATTTGGAAAAGGCATCTGGAATGAACAAGGATTTGAGAGTGGAACAGGTGAATTTCAATTACTGCAGGATTCTATAGAAATTTCCAGTTTCGAACTAAAAAATGGGCAAGACTATCTTCAGTTTAATGGGTTGCTTCAAAATGATAGTATTTTAATTCTGGATCGGTTCCAGATTGCATATCGAGGCCATTATATGGTTAATCCCCGCCCAATTAACATTGTCAAGATAGATGATAGTTTTTTCTTTGAACCTTTTGAGGTTCATGTGGATGATGGAATTATTGAGGGATTCATCAAAACAAATCCTTTCAGGGGACGTTTAAAATTTTCAAATGTTACAACAGAAATACTAGAATTGGCGAATAAGGATTTTGGCTATGAACTAACGGGAAATATTTTTGGAGAAGTTTCGGTTGGCCAAGATTTAAATCCTGATGATTTTAGTCTAGATATTACCCTAAAAAATGGTGGAATAGCTAATCAGCCCTTTGACGATTTATATATCTCAACGCTATATCGTGAAGGTGTCTTGCATCTTGAAGAATTAACCCTAACAGAAGGTGAAAAAACAGGACTCCAGGTGATGGGGACTTTCCCCGTTATCACTGATTCTACAAAACCCACAATTGTGAATGTTCAATCTAACTTTAAAAATGTGGATCTAAGAATCCTTACCCAATTCACACCCAAATGGAAACCTTTATTGTTTGGCCAATTTACCGGAAAGTTCACTATGGGTGGCACAACGCAAGAGACGATTTTTGATTTAAGTGGAAAGGTTGAAAATGCCTTTTATGATCGGATATCACTTGGCACTGTCAATGGTGAAGGTCATTACTCTAATAAACAACTCAAGTTTAATCAGTTTAGTTCGAGCTGGAATGGTAATTATGTTATCGGTGAAGCATTACTACCTGTTGATTTCGATATAGCATCACCTAATGCGCAACAATGGCACCCTAATGGTGAATTAATTGTAAAAACAGAAGGGGATTTTCGTTCAGCTGTCTTTTTATCGGAATATTTAGCTGAAACGGATTCTATCATTGGAGATATCAAAATTCACTTGGGCATTCAGGGGCCTCCGGATAAATTGGTCCGAAACGGAAATATTATCATTAAAAATGGGAAAATATTTTCTGTGCTTATGGATGAACCTATTCACCATATTTCTGCTTCAGGCGATCTTATAGATAACCAATTATCCATCCATTCTTTTTCTGGTGCCTTATATGACTCTCAATCCAAAGTTGATTCATCTCAAAACTTAACAATTACCGGCAGCATAGATTTCACCAAGTTCTTTGAACCAAGATTTGATTTGAATGCTTTTGGTGACAAGATTTTTTTCCGTTCATTAAATGGTGATATTGAGGGATACGGTAATGTAGATATAACGATTTCTGGAAAAGATACGTTGGAAATAAGTGGAACAATTACGGCTAAAGAAGGATCAATATACAAAGAGTTTGCAGGGACTAATGTAGTAGAAATAGCAGAAGAAAAAGGAAGAACAACGACCAATTATAATATCCGCTTCCCAATTGAAGATACATTTTCAATTCGAAATTCACAGATTGATGCAAAAATATCTGGTGAATTAGCCATGTTAAAACAATTTGACAGCGGTTGGGATTATTCTGGTGAAATCGAATTTTTAGAAGGTGAAATTTATTATTATCTTGGCGATGTATTTGAAAACCTCCAAGGGGTTATGACTTTTGACGGTAAAGGATTTAATCCATTTCTGGAAGTGACAGCATCGACCCGTATCGGTGATGCAGATATAATGCTGGGTGTATATGGCCCATTTGATAACCCAGAATGGAGATTTGAGAGCGATAAAGGCTATACTGAAAGCGATATCCTCCAATTACTCACTTTTAATACGCGTGTGGCAGAAGAAGGCTTCACAACAGAAGGGTTGGGCACTCAAGCCCAGACAATTCTTGGTGCTTATCTAGAAAGACAATTAGAAAGAAATTTTGTACGTGCCACTGGACTGAAGTCAACTGGTTTAATTGAAGATGTGGAAATCTCTGGAACATCTGATCTTTTACGTCAAGGAGAAGGCGAAGAATTCAGTATTAGCGCCAAGTTAAATCAAAATTTTAGTTTCAGTTATCGTAGATCTTTTTCTCTTGGGGCTGCTTATAAAAACAAGGTAGGTGTAGAATATAAAATAAATCCTAATTTCTCTGTCGTGGGCAATGTCGATGAGACCGGTAAATTCTATATGAAATTCCGCTTACGTCGCGTATACTAAATATTAATGCGAAAACTGAAACTATTCCTATTGGTGGCGATAGCTGCCACAATATCACTATATGCGCAAAAATCAAATACGCGAACAATTAACAGTGTATCGATTATTGGACACCATTCTTTCAGTCAGCGAAAATTACTTGAGCAGATACAGTTAAAACCGGGATCGTTCCTATTATTTTCACGTGTTGAGTTTGACCGTAGATTGCTCAAACTCGATGCTATTTCCCTGAAAAATTACTATCACTCAAATGGCTTCTTGGAAGTAGCGGTGAAAGATTCATTTTCAGTAATTAATGACAAGGTTGATATCTTTTTTATTATTGAAGAAGGAAAACAGTATTACCTTAATTCTGTTAATATAATCGGACTTCGATCCTTAAAAGAAAAAGAAGTTAAATCGCTTCTCGATTTAAAAACGGGTAATCCATATAATCCTGTTCAGATTAATACAAACCTGGCACTTTTAAATGAAGCTTTCGAGGAAAAAGGGAAACTTTTCTATCAATTTGATATCAAGCAAGAGGTTCAGGATTCGGTCAATATCACTATTCTAATCAATGAGGGACCGGATGTATATATTCATCATGCTTGGGTGTCCGGTCTAGAATTAATTGATTCAAGTTATGTTCGGAAGGAATTTTCCTTTAAAAAAGGGGATTTATTTCAGAAAAATCTAATGGACAAAACAAAACGTGCTCTACTCCAATCTGGATTTTTTTCTTCCGTTAGTTTGATCACGCACCCACTTGCTAACTCTGACAGCCTGGTTAATATTGAAGTACGGATGAAAGAATTTCGGAATAGGGGGGAGTTAGAATTAGAACCTGGATATGAAATCATTGAATATGTACCAGGTGTTAATTCTTTAGTTGGATTGGGTGGATCAGTCCATTGGTTGGACCGTATGATATTCGGATCAAAAAACCGATTTGATGCTAAAGGATCCGTCGTTATGCCTTCAGAAGAAGGATTTGTGTATCCACGCTTCAGTGTTGCCATAAAAATTTCAAATCACCGCCCCTTTGCCCTCAGATTGCCAACCCAGGTAAAAGTTTTTTATCAGCAGTTTAAAAATTTTGGTGATGAAGAAGGACCTTACGTACGTCGGTTTGGATTAGAATATGCAAATATTTTTCGTTGGAATCGTCAGCGGTCTTTTCTTGATATTGGTTTCCGTTTTGAACTATTTGATGAATCTGATGTATTTAAGGATCAAATTGAACAACGAAATTTTAGTATTCACCTCCAACAGGATAACCGTGACAACCCAGTTTATCCCAGTAAAGGGAATGTAATTATATTTCGCATGGATGCATTTGGTGGTTGGCTAAAGGGTAACCGGACTTACACGAAATATGATTTAGATTTGAGGCAATATGTTTCGCCTATTAAGAATGTAACGGTTGCTGGACGAATTAATGTTGGTTTGATTACAGGTTGGTCGGATGATTATGACCATTACGAAGCAGTTTTGTTTGAAAAATTCTATTTGGGAGGTAGCAACACGTTACGTGCCTGGAAACCTCTTCAATTTATGACTTATCAAACGGAATATGGATCAACCCTTCCATTAGGTAAAACATCAAAAATGCTCACAAATTGGGAGGTAAGATTTCCACTATTTTGGAGATTAGGAATGGTGTTGTTCTATGATGGCGGCCAAATTTCAGATTCTTTCCAAACAGTTCAATGGAAAGACCTGCAATGGAATCGCGGAGTCGGTATCACAATTAATCTTCCTTTTGCTCCAATCCGGGTTGATTACGGTGAAAGTATAGAAAATCCAAACCTAAACAAGATCCACTTTGGAATCTTGTATTCATTTTAGTGGAACAATTGACTATCGGGGTCGTTAGGGGAAATTCAAGGTAGTGGAGGAGAGAAAAAGTAATATAAATTCTCCGCCTTTAATTCGATAATATTGATATGAAAACGAAACATCTATTATTTGTAATTATTCCATTGGTTATGGCTGGATGTGGATTATTTAAATCAGCAGATGATCTTTATAAGGAAGCTGAAATCAAAAGGAATGGTGGAGAGGTACAAGCAGCGTTGGAATTACTGCAAAGGATCGTAAATCAGCATACTGATCATAAAAAGGCACCTGAGGCTCAATACTTGATTGCTGAAATTTATTATCGCGATATGCGCGATTATTCCGAAGCCATTAAGCAATATGATAAAGTAAAAAATAATTTTCCGGATTCCAAACAAGTACCATTTTCGTTATTTATGCAAGGATTCATATTCGCTAATATGTTAGCCGACTTTAAACAAGCTGAGATACATTACAGTAAATTTATAAAAAAATATCCGGATCACGAATTGTACCAGTCCGTGGAATTTGAACTGAAGTACCTTGGTAAAGAAATTAAAGATATCCCTGCACTCAAACATATAACATCATGAGTCATTATGTCAGAATTTAGTTTATCAAAAATTAACGATAGGATTTCCAAAGAATCTGAATTTATAGAGCCTCTTCGCAAATCTATAGATGAAGTGATTGTTGGACAGGACGAACTTATCAATAAAATATTAATTGGCCTTTTAGCCAATGGTCATTTGCTGTTGGAAGGTGTGCCGGGGCTGGCTAAAACTTTAATGGTTAACACTCTTTCGCAAGCAATCGACACCGGTTTTCAGAGAATTCAATTCACACCGGATATGCTTCCGGCAGATCTTTTGGGCACATTGATTTTCAATCAAAAAACAGGTGCTTTTGAAACACGAAAAGGCCCGATTTTTTCTAATATCATTTTGGCGGATGAAATCAACCGTGCGCCCTCTAAAGTGCAAAGCGCCCTGTTAGAGGCCATGCAGGAAAGGCAAATAACCATAGGTGAAGGCACCTTTAAATTAGATCTACCATTTTTAGTTTTGGCCACACAAAATCCTATTGAACAAGAGGGTACTTATCCTTTACCAGAAGCGCAGGTGGACAGATTTATGATGAAGTTGAAAGTGGATTATCCGGAAAAAAACGAGGAACGAAAGATTATAAGGCAAGCAGCTAGAACTGATCAGCCAGACCCAGTTAAACCAGCTGTAAAAGCCAAGCAAATTCTTGATGCGCAGAAAACTATCAATGATATTTATGTAGATGAAAAGGTGGAAGATTATATTTTGAATCTGGTTTTTGCTACTAGAAACCCCGATGAATATGGTTTAGGTGACCTATCCCAGTTAATTGAATATGGGGCCAGTCCGCGAGCAACGATTAATTTAATTCTGGCATCCAGGGCACGTGCATTTCTTGAACATCGTGGTTATATCACACCAGAAGATGTAAGATATATTGGTAAGGATGTTCTGCGTCACCGTGTGATTTTGACCTATGAAGCAGAAGCGGAAGAATTGACATCGGAAGATATTATCCAGCGCCTGTTCGATTCAATCGAGATTCCTTAAAAAAAGTAATAATGAAAAACTATCACTCCTATATAAGCAAGGATTGCTAGTGACTTATTTTTTGTTTTATTAATTATGATTCCTAAGGAAATTTTACAAAAAGTCCGGCATATTGAAATCCGAACCAAAGGATTGGTGAATGACCTATTTGGTGGTGAATATCATTCAGTATTCAAGGGTCGTGGGATGACTTTTTCGGAAGTACGTGAATATATACCCGGTGATGATATTCGAATGATTGACTGGAATGTAACAGCACGCTGTAATGCGCCATTTGTCAAAATATTGGAAGAAGAGCGGGAACTCACGGTCTATCTTCTGGTAGATGTAAGCCGTTCAGGACATTTTGGTACAGTGGATCATTTTAAATCCGAATTGGCAGCGGAGATTGCTGCTGTTCTTGGGTTTTCCGCAGTTAAAAACAAGGATAAAGTGGGTCTAATTCTCTTTAGTGATCATGTAGAAAAATATATTCCACCTAAAAAGGATCGCTCCCATATTTTGCGGGTTGTTCGAGAAGTTTTGTTCCACCAGCCTGAGGGTACAGGCACATCAATACAATCAGGATTAGATTTTTTGATGAATGTGGCCAAACGAAAAGCAGTTGTATTCCTAATTTCTGATTTTCTCGATGATGGTTACTGGAGATCTTTGAAACTAGCTAATCGCAAACATGATATGATTGGAATTCGCATCGCAGATCCAGCAGAAAAGAACTTACCTGATATGGGGTTGATTAAAGTCCATGATTCTGAAACAGGAGATATGTTTTGGGCTGATCTATCATCAACGGAAGAGCGCAATGCTTTTTCACAATCAATAACTAATAAATGGGAAGCATTCGATAATGAATGTGGGCGTTCGCGATTAGATGTGATCAATGTAGGAACTGATGCAGATTTTGTAGAGCCCCTGATGACCTATTTCCAACGTAGGGAAAAACGATATTGATTTATTGAAAAAATCTCTTTTTATTGGCATTATTTTGCTGATTTCATGCAGTCGGGATAATGGTAGTCATTCGGTTCAAATGATAGTTGAATTGGATACAACATATACTACTATTGGCAATCCTGTTATTTATTCTGTAAAGGTTCAATCTCCAAAAGATAAAATTATTCAGTTCCCAGATTGGATTTTAGAAGATCCTCTTGAAGTTCGTTCAGCAGATTTTTCCATTTCCAGTCCTTATCAAATCGGAAACTATAAACTTGTTTTTTGGGATACCGGAAGAGTCGCTATACCTGGATTGGAAATCCAAGTGTTGAATGAAGACAGCACCTTTGCATATCAAATGAACGCTGATACCATGTTTATGGAAGTAGTATCAATCACTGAACAAGATCCAAGTTTTAGGGAATCCGGTGGCGGTATTATGCCTATCAAAGACCCGGTTCCGGTGAAATATCCAGTTCCCTGGCAGACGATTATTTTATCCCTGCTTCTAGTATTATTATTGGCTGGCATCGTATGGATTTGGAAAAAACGGTTGAAAACAGAAGTTTATTTCGAGGAAAAACCTGATTATTTGGAACAGCCTGACGTAGTGGCCTTACGGAAAATAGATCTACTGGATGGTTCGGATCTATTGGCCCAGGATGATATCAAAGAATTTTACTCTAGGCTATCTCTTATTATTCGCGAATATGCAGAAAACAGCCTTTATATTCGAGCCTTGGAAATGACGACAGAAGAAATTCGAGGATATCGTAATTTTTTCCCCTATACGGATACACAATTAGCAGAATATATCCAGATTCTTTCCAGTGCGGATATGGTGAAATATGCCAAGCACAGAATCTCAATTGAACAGTGTTCTAAAGATTTGCTTCAATCACGAGCCTTGGTACAGGATACCGTTAAGTATTGGAAAATTTCTTCAAATTCCTGATGACAAAATCAACATTGGGTTATTTGGCTTCAAATGTAGATTCCCCGGCTAAATAAGAGTAAAAAATGGCTACTACGGCAGATATTCGTAAAGGCGCGGTCATCTACCACAAAAATAAACGGATGAAAGTGCTGGAATTTTTACACGTGAAACCGGGAAAGGGTCCTGCCTTTGTCCGTACCAAACTGAAAGATATTGCTTCGGGCAAGATCATTGATGAAACATTCAATGCCGGTGTAAAACTGGATTTTTTGAAAATTGAAGCGAAGAAAATGCAATTTCTCTATAATGATGATAATGCCCATATTTTCATGGATAATATCACCTATGACCAATTTAATATCGTGAATGACCTGATAGGAGATGCAAAACACTACCTCAAAGGAGGCATAAACGTTGACCTTTTGTTTGATGGTGATGAAGTTCTGGATATTCGCCTGCCAGCCCACGTAAATCTAGAAGTGAGCCATACGGAACCGGGGATAAAAGGGAATACGGCAACTGGTGGCACCAAGCCCGCTACTGTAGAAACGAATTTCACCCTTCAGGTACCGCTTTTTGTGGATGAAGGGGACATCCTAAAAATTGACACTCGTTCAGGAGAATATATTGAACGAGTGAAATCTTAATCGTAGTTTCAACCGTTATACATAAATAATTAAGAGTGAAACATGTGGCAAGATAAATTAAAAGAGATTATCTACATTTTAGAAAACTGTGATGTAAACGAAATTGAAGCTACTTTTTGGGGACGGAGATTTCGGGTGGTAAAATCTGCTAGCCTTAAAGTGAGTTCTCCATCTACCCCGGCCGTTACTACCAGCACCGCTCCATCATCAAAGCCTGAACCATCAGCTGAGGCTGTGCAACCGAGTAGTGGTGAAAATATCCTATCCCCTATGCCTGGGACGTTTTACTCAGCTTCTTCGCCGGATACAGATCCTTTTGTGAAAGAAGGTGAATCTGTTTCTGAAGGGGATACACTTTGTATTATCGAAGCCATGAAGATTATGAATGAGATTGAAGCTGAACAAAACGGTACTATCACGAAAATACTCGTGGAAAATGGGAAACCTGTAGAATACAATCAGCCTCTCTTTGTGATCAATCCTTCCTGATTTTAGGCAACCTAAATGTTCAAGAAAATCCTTATTGCAAATCGGGGGGAAATTGCCCTCCGAATCATTCGCGCATGTCATGAATTGGGAATAAAGTCCGTGGCTGTCTATTCTTCAGCGGATGAATACTCTCTGCATGTGAAATTTGCTGATGAGGCAGTATGTATCGGCCCGCCACCGGCAAAGGAATCTTATCTGAACATTCCCCGAATCATTGCTGCTGGTGAAATTACAAATGCAGATGCTATTCACCCGGGATACGGATTTTTGGCCGAAAACGCTGAATTTTCGCAAATTTGTGCTGAAAATAATTACACATTTATCGGACCCAAACCAAATATTATTAGAGCTATGGGAGATAAAGTACGAGCCAAGGATACGATGAAACAGGCTGGTGTACCCATTATTCCCGGTAGTGATAGGGCATTAAAAGACGCAGCAGAAGCGAAAGAACTGGCAAATAAAATGGGTTATCCAGTTATGTTGAAAGCATCTGCCGGTGGTGGTGGTCGAGGTATGCGTCTAGTCCACGAGGAAGCAAAAGTGGAAGAAGCATATTCTACAGCCCAGCAGGAAGCCGTTAATGGATTTAATAATGGAGAGATTTACCTCGAAAAATTTGTGGAAAACCCACGCCATATCGAAATACAGATTCTAGCGGATTCCAACGGGAATGTAGTCAGTTTAGGGGAGAGAGAGTGCTCAATACAGAGACGACATCAGAAATTGATTGAAGAATCTCCCTCTGCCATTGTAGATGAAGACTTACGAAAGCGTATGGGCAAGGCAGCAATCGCTGGAGCTAAAGCCGTAAAATATGTAGGCGTTGGTACGGTAGAATTTCTACTGGATAATAATAAAGATTTTTATTTCATGGAGATGAATACCCGGATTCAGGTAGAACACCCTGTTACAGAAATGGTTTCCGGATGTGATCTCATTAAACAACAAATTCGCATGCATTCAGGGAAATCATTCCCCAAATATTTGAACAACTTGCTGTTAAGAGGACATTCTATCGAATGCCGTATTAATGCGGAAGACCCAAATAATGGATTTATCCCATCCCCTATGAAAATAGACAGTTTTCACATGCCCGGTGGAAAAGGAGTTCGCATCGATTCTCACGTCTATGCTGGTTACCAGATACCGCCTTATTACGACTCGATGATAGGGAAATTGATCGTTCATGCCAGTGACCGAGCCAATGCGATTAACCGGATGGAACGGGCGCTGGAGGAGACTATAGTGGAGGGTCCTAAGACTACCATTCCTTTCCATCAAGCAATTATGAAAGATAAAAAATTTCGTTCAGGCGATTTTGATACAAGTTTCCTTGAATCATTTGAGTTTAAAAATGAGGATAATAGAGGATGAATATTCCACAAAGTTTAAAGTATACTAAAGAGCACGAATGGGTTCGGGAAGATGGTGACACAGTTACTGTTGGAATCACAGATCATGCTCAGGGTGAATTAGGGGATATTATCTTTGTCGAATTTCCGGAAATTGGCCAGAAAATTGAAAAAGATGAACCCTGTGGTACTATCGAGGCGGTAAAGACGGTTGCAGATCTGTTTGCGCCAATATCTGGCACGGTTATCGAAATTAATGAAACACTGGATGATAGTCCCGAAAGTGTGAACAATGATCCTTATGGTGATGGATGGATGGTGAAAATATCGGTTTCTGAACCAGGTGAATTGGATAATCTTATGTCTGCAGACCAATATCAAGAAATGATTTGATAATGTTGGACATACAAAAAATTATTCAAGAAAGTGTACATGTGAAATCGGCTATGCTGGCTGAATGTTCCCAACATATCCAATCTGCCGCTCAAATGATGATCGATGCTGCCAAGAGGGGGAATAAGATCTTTTGGTGTGGGAATGGTGGCTCTGCGGCTGACGCTCAGCACATGGCAGCGGAATTGATGGGGGGGTTGCGGGATCATGACCGACCTGCCATTGCATCTATTGCACTCACTACTGATACTTCTTTTCTAACGGCCTGGGCAAATGATACGGACTATGAATCTATTTTCTCCCGCCAGATTCAAGGACTAGGAGAAGAAGGTGACGTTTTGGTGGCAATTTCTACCAGTGGGAATTCTGCCAATGTAATTCAAGGGATAAAAACAGCTAAAGCCAAATCTATGAAAGTAATTGTTTTGACGGGAAAATCCGGTGGTAAAATGGCTGGTAAGGGTGATGTAACTATTTGTATTCCCAGTGATGATACGCAACGGATACAGGAAGGTCATCTTTTGACTGAACATATTTTATGTGAATCAGTTGAAGCGGCTTTGATATAAAACTGATGAAAGAATATATTAAAGATTATATGGGCATGCTTACGGCGAAAGGCTTTGCCAAAAATTCTTGGGAAGCTTATAAAAGAGACCTTGTCCAGTATCATCGTTATTTAGAATCAACATATAAGCTGAAGGATGTTAAAGAAGTTACCCTAGGAAATATTCGAGCTTATGTTCGTTATTTAAATGATCGGGGTATGTCCGCAAATTCTGTGAAACGTGCAATCTCATCCATCCGTACGTATCACAAATATTTAGCAGAGAAAAAGATAATAAAGAATAATCCGGCCCAGCTTGTGGATACACCTAAGGCTCCACGTAAACTTCCTGATATTCTTACAGTTAATGAGATTGATCGTATAATAAGTGCAATACCTGATAATCAGCCATTAGCAAAGCGCGATAATGCAATATTTGAATTAATGTATTCTTGTGGATTGAGGGTAACAGAATTGTGCGATTTGGAGAGGAACGATCTTTTTGGAAGTAATGTAAAAAATGGCGATGAAAAACCTGAATTTATTGAACAGGAAAAAAATAAAGATAAAAAAGTTAAAATTTTTAAGACCCTTGAATTTGTAAGAGTTAAAGGAAAGAGTGGCAAACATCGTTTTGTTCCCATTGGACCAATTGCAAGTGAAAAATTAAAAAGTTACTGGGAATTTGAACGTGATTCTTTACAAAAAAAGAACCCAAATGTACCACAAGTCTTTCTAAGTAGAAATGGTCGCCAGTTGACTCGGATGATGATTTGGATTCTGTTAAAAAAATGGACTAATACAGCAGGTATCTTAAAAAAGGTGAGTCCTCATACATTGAGACATTCCTTTGCAACCCATCTTTTAGAGGGCGGTGCTGATATACGATCAGTTCAGGAAATGTTAGGACACAGGGATATTGCTACCACACAGATTTATACCCATTTGGATAACAAACACCTGAAGGAAGTTCATCGCACCTTTCATCCAAGGTTTGATTGATGTTATTTCGGTTATCACCAGAAGTGCTCATATTATTGATACCAGTTTTGGTATTTGCACTTGTATTCCATGAATTCTCCCATGCTTGGGTTGCCAACCAACTAGGCGATCCTACAGCAAAATATGCCGGAAGATTGACATTAAACCCTTTAGCGCATCTAGATATATTTGGTTCACTTATGATTCTTTTTGTTGGTTTTGGATGGGCCAAACCAGTACCTGTTGATTCCCGCTATTTGGGTAATCCCCGAATAGATATGATGAAAATTGCATTCGCTGGCCCCGCATCCAATTTACTTTTAGCACTAATTAGTGGAACGATTATTCGTACAACAGGATATATGGGTTCTCTCACAACTATGCTGGTGATGTTTACGCAGATTAATATTATGTTAGCAGTATTTAACATGATTCCTATTTCCCCCTTGGATGGGTCCCAAATATTTTCTGGTTTTATGGTACGTAGGAATCCGGATATGGTGTATAAACTGCAGATCTATGGTCCGCAAATTTTAATGGGACTCATTTTATTCGGTATGTTTACCCGTATTTCACCAATTTGGTGGGTTATGCGTCCTTTTGTAGATTTCTTCATGTTTTTATTTGCGGGTATGTGATGGCTCGGGAAGAAAAAAGATTATTTAAACGCTTAACACCTGTGCGGCGTATTAACCGGTCTTTGGCAGCAATAATTGGAATGCTTATTGTGGTTGTTCTTCTCATGAATTATTTAATAAACATTGCAAGGACAGGATAAATGAAGCTGATTGAATGTGTTCCGAATTTTAGCGAAGGCAAGGATCTTGCCAAGATAAAAGCTATTACCAATGCAATTGAAAGTGTGGATGGTATTACACTTTTAGATGTCGATCCTGGAGCTGATACAAACCGTACCGTGGTAACTTTTGTTGGTAATCCTGACGCTGTAGGGGAGGCGGCCTATTTGGGGATCAAAACAGCCACTGAAGTTATTGATATGTCCAAACATAAGGGTGCCCATCCGCGTATGGGCGCTACAGATGTATGTCCATTTATTCCAATATCTAATGTAAGTGATGAAGAATGTATTGATCTCTCGAAAGAAATAGGACAGCGTGTAGGAGAAGAATTGAGTATCCCTGTTTATTTATATGAACATTCGGCTCAAACTCCGGAAAGAAAAAGTCTTCCTGATATTCGAGAAGGTGAATACGAGGGTCTGGCGAAAAAGTTGAAAGATGTAAAATGGAAACCCGATTTTGGGCCTGCTGAATTCAATGTTGCTGCTGGAGCTACGGTGATGGGTATGCGCGATTTCCTCATTGCATATAATATTAATCTGAATACAAAGGATCACCGCCTAGCTACGGATATTGCTTTTGAACTACGTGAAAGTGGCCGCAGTAAGCGGAAGCCGGATCCGGATTCACCCAATCTATTGGATGGGGAAATTATCCGCAATTCTGATGGGAGCCCTGTAAAAGTACCGGGCATGTTCAAAGAAGTGAAATGTGTAGGCTGGTATATTGACACTTTCAAACGGGCCCAGATCTCCATCAATTTCAATAATTATAAAGTGTCATCCATCCATGATGTCTATGATGCGGCATGCAAACTGGCCGATGAACGAAGTATTCGCGTAACAGGTAGTGAGTTGGTAGGGCTGATACCACTCGAAGCCATCCTGATGGCAGGGCGGCATTATCTTGCGAAACAGCGACGAACGGTAGGTGTCCCGGAAGAGGATATCATTCAAGCGGCAGTGCAGTCTCTTGGGCTGAATGATGTAACTCCATTCATCGCAGAGGAAAAAATCATCGAATACGCGGTTAAGGAATCGGCTGATGAATTGATGTCTATGTCTGCTCAAGGATTTGTAAATGAACTCTCGACTAACAGTCCTGCACCAGGGGGTGGATCCGTGTCAGCGTTGGCAGGATCACTCGGGGCTGCCCTATCATCTATGGTAGCCGCACTCACTCATGAGAAAAAAGGATTCATAGCATTAAAACCAGAAATGGATAAAATTGGCGTTGAAGCGCAAACTATCAAAGATCGACTTTCTTTTTTGGTGGATGAGGATACTAACGCATTTAATAATGTCATGGAAGTTAATCGCATGCCAGCCTCTAATGATGAAGAAGCAAAAGTAAAAGATCGGGCGATCCGTAAGGCAAACGAATATGCCATCGATGTCCCTTTTGAGGTTGCAAACCTGTGTAAACGGGTGATTGAACTGGTGGATATTCTGGTGGAAAAAGGGAATCCCAATTCGGTCAGTGATGCTGGAGTAGCTGCGGAAGTGGCCTTGGCTGGATTGAGGGGTGCATCCATGAATGTGCTTATCAATTTGCCAAGTATCGATGATGAAAAATATCGTAGTGAAAAACGAAAAGAAGTGGATGGATTAATTCAAGCGGCGGAGGCATTGCATAAAATTGTATATAAAAAAACTCTGAATATCATCAATAAGTAAATGATTAAAGAATTATCAGAAGACCTGCGCAGTAAGATCTCTGCTGGAGAAGTGGTAGAACGACCCGCTTCCGTAGTAAAGGAATTAGTTGAGAACAGCTTGGATGCAGGTGCTACGCAGATCTCCATCGTGGTAGAAAAAGGTGGCCAGCAGTTGATACAGCTGACCGATAATGGGTGCGGAATTCAAGGAGATGAATTGCCCATTGCGTTTAAACGATACAGCACTAGTAAGATTGCCACTGTGGATGATCTTTTCACAATTGATACGCTGGGATTTCGAGGGGAAGCATTGGCCAGTATCGCATCTGTATCGAAATTAAATGTTGTATCTACTAGCGAAAATAGTGATGGATTTGAGATGTCCATTACTAACGGAGAATTAGGAGAGGTGCAACCGGCACCAGCGGTGAAAGGGACATCCATCACAATCCGCGATTTATTTTACAATACACCAGCCCGGAAAAAATTTCTAAAAAGCCCACGAATGGAATTTCGGAAAGTGGTAGAGATGGTACGGCGGTTTGCATTAGCCTATCCGGATCGGGCCTTCAAATTAATCTCTGACGGTCGGGATATTCTCAACCTTCAATCGGAAGATCTTGAAAGCCGGATCGTTCACGTAATGGATCCAGCTTACCGCGATCAATTGTTACCTATCAATTTCACAAAAAGCGATTATTCTTTAACCGGATTTTTGGGTAATCTAAACTTGGTTCGTACCCGACCTGGTGAACAATATATATTTTTAAATAATCGGTTTATTCAAAATCGATTAATGAATTCTGGTGTTTATCAAGCTTATCGTTCATTATTAAATCGAGGTGAGTATCCATTTTTTGCCGTTAACCTTTTTGTGCCCCATGATCAGGTGGATGTGAATGTACATCCTATGAAGTTAGAAGTGCGTTTTAAAGATGAATGGCGGATATATCATGTATTGAAATCTGCAGTTGAAGAGGCCTTGAATCCCATTATAAATACGATTCCGGATTTTGAAAAACCGGATTTGGGTGCTCAATTTGATTTTCCAACAAAATTTATTCCTCAAGAAGGGCAGACCAATCCTGATCAGAAAGGATTAGATCTCCAGTCTACCACCGATTCAGCTATCAAGTTTCAACCGGCGGTTAATCGTGCCAAGAACTATGCATCACAATTAGCCACACGTCCGGAACCAAATTCGGGAAAGGTGGATCTGGAGAATATTTGGCAGGTCCATTCCAAATATATCGTATCTCCCATTAGTAGCGGATTGGTGATTATTGACCAGCATGTGGCCCATGAACGGATCCTATTTGAAGAAGCCATGGCTGCTTTCGATACAAATGCCATGGCGGCTCAAACCCTTCTTTTCCCGGAAGTGATCGAATTTTCTCCTGATGATTTTTCAACGTTATTGGATGTATTGCCATACCTCGAAAAAATGGGATTTCGGATGAAGGAATTTGGAGAGAATACGGTCATGATTGAGGCGATTCCATCTGAAATGTCCTGGGGAAATGAAAAGAATATTATTCGTGAAATGTTGGATGATTACCTGGAAACTCAGAAAAAATATGCCTCTTTCCAAGAGGCATTGGCCGCCAGTTTTTCCTGTAAGGCAGCCGTGAAAGCAGGGGACGTTTTAACCCTAGAAGAAATGCGGGAATTGGTAAACCGCCTCTTTGGTACCAAGCATCCATACTATTGTCCTCACGGCCGTCCTATTATAGTTCAGTTATCCATGGATGAGCTGGACCGCCGCTTCGAACGAATCTAATTTAAATAATTAATGAAAAAGAACCCGCTGACTGTTAAAAGTCCATTGTTTCATTAAGGCGAAACCTGTAGACATTAATGATTTCACAAAATCATCCCCTAGCCATAATTGGACCCACTGCCAGTGGTAAGTCGGGAGTAGCAGTTGCCTTGGCCATAAAAATTGATGGAGAAGTGGTTGGCATGGATTCAAGGCAAATCTATGAGGGTATGGCCATTGGTACGGCCCAGCCTACTTTAGATGAACAGAGTGGTGTCCCCCACTATATGATTGGTATTTTACCGCCCAACAAGGAGATTACTGCCGGTGCTTATGCCAAATTAGTGTTGGATTTAGTTACAGATATTCAATCAAGGGGAAAAACACCCATAATTTGCGGTGGAGCTGGACTCTATTATCGAGCTATCACTAAAGGAATTTTTGAGGGAAGTATCTCGGATCTTGATGCCAGAAAACAACTTGAAAATGAGTACAATAAAAAAAATGGTCCAAGAAATCTGATGGATCGTCTCATGGAATTGGACCCTGAATATGCAGAAATTGTTCATCCTAACAATAAGAAACGGCTGATTCGCGCATTGGAGATCTATGTATCCACAGGTAAACCGCCAACGGAACACTATAAGAACCAATCAGAAGATTCACAGCCCAAATTGGATTTATTTACTATTTATATGGATTGGGAACTGGATGACTTGGGTGACCGCATTGCAAAACGGACCACTAAAATGCTGAAAGCGGGATGGGTCGATGAGGTGAGAACCTTAATGAAGCAATATCCCGATGAAGTCCTCCATCCATTAGATTCCATTGGTTATTCTCAGATCATCACCTATTTAAATGATGAGATATCTGAAGAAGAATTAGAAACAGAAATATCCTTGCGTACTCGCCAATTTGCCATCCGCCAGATTAAATGGTTCAGAAAAGAAACAATAGATTTAACAATTAAAATGAGTGTGGAACAATCACTTAAAGTAGTCACTGAAGAAATAGTTCAAAATCTGAAGTTTAATAGCTAAAAATTGAGGTGATTTAAGTTTCATATTTCCAGTTACCACTTTATCAATAATTTCTTGTAAATTCAATAGTCCTTTAAACCGTTCCAGAGAGAAGGTAAGGGCAGCGAATTAAACCTCCGATATGGATCCTCTACGGAACGGATTCCAGGCTGCCCGGAGGTTTTTTATTATCAGGAGGTGCCCATGGCATCTACCCGCCCAAAACAGGTGATGGACTCAACAGCTGTTAACCGTTCGGTTACACGACTGGCCCATGAGATTCTAGAGCGTAATGGTGGCGCTGACCAGCTCATGCTGGTTGGAATTCTCACACGAGGGGAACCCCTTGCAAAACGGCTCCGATCCCTCATTCAAAAAATTGCTGAAGTTGAGGTTCCTATGGGATCTGTCGATATAACCTTTCACCGTGATGACTTTCGAGATAGACTGGTGGTTCCTCAGGTAAAGGGTACCGATATTAATGATTCCATCGATGATAAAGTAGTGGTCCTGGTAGATGATGTATTATTCACGGGACGGACTATCCGTGCAGCCATGGATGAACTGAACGCCTTTGGCCGACCAAATCAGGTCCAACTGGCTGTATTAGTAGATCGCGGTCATAGGGAGTTGCCCATACGTGCCGATTTCGTCGGGAAAAATATTCCTACCCACGAAGGTGAACACGTAGAAGTTCGGTTAAAAGAAGTGGATGGCAAAGACCTGGTCACCCTAACTCATTATAGTGAGGAAGGATGATGAAGCATAAACATTTACTAGGGTTAGAAGAGTATCCTGCCGAGGATATTCAAACCATTATTGATACGGCATTCAGTTTCCGAGAAGTGCTGGAACGACCGATCAAAAAAGTGCCTTCATTACAGGGAAAAACAATTGTAAATCTGTTTTTTGAAAACTCAACCCGAACACGTATTAGCTTTGAACTTGCTCAAAAACGACTCAGTGCTGATACAGTCAATTTTTCTGCGTCCATGTCCAGCCTAAAAAAAGGGGAAACTTTTAAAGATACAGCACAGAATATTGAAGCGATGAAAATCGATGCGGTAGTCATGCGCCACCCCTCACCAGGGGCTCCACTCCATCTAACGCAGCACATTGAATCGATCGTTATTAATGCCGGAGATGGAACCCATGAACATCCTACCCAGGCCATCCTGGACATGACCAGCCTTCAAGAAAAATTTGGCCGCCTTAAAGGACTCAAAATTGGCATCATCGGAGATATAGCCCATAGCCGTGTTGCACTTAGTAATATATATGGTTTGAAGACCATGGGTGCCAACGTCACGCTTTGCGGGCCAGCGACGCTTATACCACCCTTTGCCGAAGATCTGGGTGTGTCAGTAAACTATAATGTAGATGAAGTGATTGAATGGGCCGATGCGATCAATGTGCTGCGCATTCAGCGCGAACGGATGGGTGGGGGACTTTTGCCTTCTGTGAGGGAGTACCGGAATTTATTTGGTATAACTACGGAACGTTTAAAGATGCACAAAAAGGAAATGGTCATTATGCACCCGGGTCCAATGAATCGCGGTGTGGAGATTGACAGTGCCATTGCAGATAGCGATCAGGCGATTATTCTGGATCAGGTATTGAATGGGGTTGCATCTAGAATGGCAATTTTATATTTGCTCCTTGGAGGCAAACAGGAAAAAGAAAAAAATTAATATGAAAATATCAAAATTGAGAAAACGGATTGTTCTTAAGAATGGAACAATCTTAGATCCTTTGGCAGGTACTCAGAAAAAAGGAGATATTCTGATTAAGGATGGTAAGATTGAAAAAATCGGTAAAGTCAAGCCGCCAAATGCAGCAGATATTATTGATTGTGAGGGATTGATTGTGACACATGGATTTTGTGATCTTCATGTTCATTTTCGCGAACCTGGCAGGGAAGATAAGGAAACACTGGAATCTGGTTCTATGGCGGCCCTAGCTGGTGGTTTTACCCGAGTCTGCGTGATGCCCAATACAGATCCGCCATTGGACTCTCCGGAATCGATTCGTTATACCGTCGATCGTTCTGAAGAATGCCCGATCCATATTCATCCGATTGGTGCAATTACCAAAGGGCAGGCGGGACAGGAATTGACCGAAATGGGTGCCATGCTTTCTGAAGGGGCAGTAGCCTTCAGTGATGACGGTCTGCCTGTAACCGATGCGGGTGTTATGCGCAACGCCTTGGAATATGCCACTATGTTTGGTGTACCTGTGATTAATCACGCCGAAGACCCGTACTTAAAAAAGGATGGAGTGATGCATGAAGGAAAGATTGCAACTCATTTAGGTCTTCCTGCCAGTCCGGATATTACAGAATCAAATATGATTCATCGAGATTTGGAATTAACGGAATTGACCGGTGCCCAGCTCCACGTACCCCACGTAAGCTCTGCTAAATCGGTGCATCATATACAAGAAATAAAGAAAAAGAATGAAAAAATCAGTGCTGAAGTGACACCCCACCACTTGTTTTTTACAGATGAAAGTCTAAAGACCTATAACACCAACCTGAAAGTGGCGCCACCTATCCGTTCACAAGTTGATCGAAAGGCCCTTATTAAGGCTGTTAAAGATGGTGTTTTTGACTGTATTGCCACGGATCATGCACCCCATACGATTGAAGAAAAAGAAGGAACCTTTGATTTAGCTCCTTTTGGTATGATTGGTCTCGAATCATGCTTTGGAATCGTAAATCAGGTCATGGTTATAAAAAATAATATGGATTTGGTGAAACTGATCCAAATGCTGACAGTAAATCCTCGGAAGATTATGGATTTTGAAACCGATCTGTTTGCAAAAGGAGTAAATGCAGAATTAACTATTATTGATCCCAATGAAGAATGGATTTTCAGCAAAACCGATATTTACTCACGATCAGGAAATTCACCTTATGTTGGTGAATCCCTGATCGGTCGCGTGAAATACACAATTGTAAAGGGTCATTTCACTAGTTTTTCTTGATAGGTTGGACTATGAATTATAGTTGACTACCATGGATATGTTAGTCTAGCTTTTCGGGCTATTTTTGTACTGAAAATCATGAAAACAAGATCACTAAAAGCTGCCGAAATACGAAAAGATTGGTATGTAGCCGATGCCGAAGGAAAAACCTTAGGTAGGTTCGCCAGTGAAATAGCAAAAATTTTGCGTGGGAAACATAAACCTACATTTACACCTCATATGGATATGGGTGATTTTGTAGTCGTAGTCAATGCTGAAAAAGTTGAAGTTTCCGGTAAAAAGGAAATGGATAAGACTTATTTCAAGCATTCAGGATACCCTGGGTCGACTACTTTTACAAAATTGGATCAATTGCGACGTACTCATCCAGAGCGCATAGTGAAAAAGGCGGTGTGGGGTATGCTTCCAAAAAATCGTTTAGGTCGAGCTATTATAAAGCACCTAAAAGTTTACATTGGTCCAGATCATCCTCATATGGCGCAAGAACCGAAAGAATTGCATATTTAATGGCAAATCCAGTTTATAATACTGTTGGCAGGCGTAAAGAATCTGTGGCTCGTATTTTTATGAAACCGGGAAAAGGAAATATATTTATCAATGGCCGTCCATTTAAAGATTATATTTGTCGGGAGAGCCTTGCGATTGTAGTAACTCAGCCTTTGGATTTAACTGATCAACGTGAATCCTATGATATTTCTGTAAATGTTAAAGGCGGGGGCCTTTCTGGACAAGCTGGTGCCATACGTTTAGGTATTGCGCGTGCATTAAATGATGTCAGTACTGACTTCAGACCTGCATTGAAAGATGCGGGTTTCCTTACTCGTGATGCTCGGGAAGTGGAACGGAAAAAATATGGACAACCTGGCGCACGAAAAAAATTCCAGTTTTCAAAACGTTAAATCTATATGTCAAAAGTCAAATTTGAAGATTTACTAGGTACCGGCGCACATTTTGGGCACGTGACACGCAAATGGAACCCTAATTTTAAACCTTTTATCCTAATGGAAAAAAATGGTGTTCATATTATTAATTTGGAAGAAACAATTCGTCATTTAGAAAACGCACTTGATTTTATTCGAGCAAAAACAAAAAAGAATGCTGAATTTTTATTTGTAGGAACCAAAAAGCAGGCAAAGGACATTGTCCAGGAGGAAGCGGACCGTTGTTCTATGTTTTATGTGGTAGAACGATGGCTGGGAGGCACTCTTACTAATTTTTCAACTATTAAGAAAAGTATTAAACGTTTACATTTGCTTGAAAAAGAAGGGTCTCAAATATATGAGAATCAGACAAAAAAAGAGATCCAAATGTTAAATCGGGAACATATTAAGCTATCTGACCAACATCGCGGCATAAAAGATATGCGTCGCCTTCCTGATGCAGTTATCATTGTTGATGCATATCTTGAAAGTACGGCGGTTAAAGAAGCTAACAGGTTGGGCATTCCGATTATTGCGATTGTAGATTCCAATACAGATCCAACCCAAATTAAATATCCGATTCCTGCTAATGATGATTCAATTCGAACGATTCAACTTATTATGTCGGTGATCGCTGATACCATTCTTGATTCTGGCGGGAAATCAGGAAAAACATCTGATAAAGGTGAGAAAAAAATAAAGACTGAATCAAATAAAACTGATGGAGAGGCCAAAACCACGGCAGTAGGAGATGAGATAGGAGAAATGGCTGCTACAGAAGAAAAAGAATCAGAACTTGTTGAGGAGAAAGAAGCTAAATGAGCATCGATGCCAAAACTGTAAAAGCTTTGCGAGATAAAACCGGCGCTGGTATGATGGATTGTAAAAAAGCACTATTGGAAACCGGTGGCAATGTGGAAAAAGCTGTTGATCATTTACGGAAATCAGGTATTGCCAAAGCAGAAAAGAAAGGCGCAAGAACTGCCAAAGAAGGCGTTGTTTTCTCATATATTCATCAGGGAGGACGCTTGGGGGTTTTAGTAGAATTAAATTGCGAGACTGATTTTGTTGCAAAAACAGAAAGTTTTTCTGAATTATCCCATAATTTAGCCATGCAAATTGCGGCAACTAATCCATTAGCAATTCAGCGTGAAGATATTGATCAAATGATTATCGATCATGAAAAAGAAATTTTTACTGAACAAACCAAAGATTCTGGCAAACCAAAAAATGTTATTGAAAAGATTGTTGAAGGCCGGATGGAAAAATTTTACGCAGAATCCTGTTTATTAGAACAACCCTTTATTAAAGATTCCGATAGAAAAGTCGGTGATCTTATCACCGAACTGGTTGCTACACTCGGTGAAAATATTATTGTTAATCGTTTTACCCGTTACGCCATCGGCGAAGCTTCCAGTAACGGACAACCTCACTAAATATTAGATGTCGAGCCCTGTTTACAGGCGCATCCTCCTCAAATTAAGCGGGGAGGTACTTGCCGGTGAGCAGGATTTTGGTATCGATCCTACCAAGGCGAACCAACTCGCCAACGAAATCAAATCAATCCATGAAATGGGTGTTGACATCATTCTTATTATAGGTGGTGGGAATATCTTTCGTGGCCTGCAAGCTGCCAGTAAGGGTATGGATCGTGTTACCGGTGACTATCTTGGTATGTTGGCAACGATAATGAATGCTATCAGTGTTCAGGACGCATTGGAAAAGAATGGTGTTGAAACAAGGACACTTTCGGCAATTAATGTTTCTCAAATATCGGAACCCTACATTCGTCGTCGTGCCCTCCGACATTTAGATAAGGGTAGGGTTGTAATTGTAGCCGGTGGCACTGGGAATCCCTATTTTACAACGGATACGGCCGCAGCCTTGCGCGCCACTGAACTCAAGGCGCAAGTGCTTTTAAAAGGGACCAAAGTGGATGGTGTGTTTGACAAAGATCCAGTTGTATATTCAGATGCTGTCCGCTATAATAACGTTTCCTTCACTGAAGTATTAGGAAAAAACCTTCGGGTGATGGATTTAACGGCAATAACGCTATGTAAAGAAAATGCCTTACCTATACGTGTTTTTAATATTAATAATAAGGGTGATTTAAAGCGCGTTGTGGAAGGAAAGAATATCGGAACGACTATTAAAGAATAATTATGCTGCAGGATATTTATAAAGACGCTGCGCATAGGATGGATCAGGCTGTTGAACACTATCGGATGGAATTAGCCAAAGTACGAACAGGTCGAGCGAATCCTGATTTGTTAAATTCAATACAGGTCGAATACTATGGCTCAATGATGCCTTTGAACCAGGTTTCTAACATATCCGTACCTGAACCACGGTTGATTACGCTTCAGCCATTTGAAAAATCGTTAATTTCTGTTATTGAAAAAGGTATTATGGATTCGAACCTAGGCTTAACTCCAAGCAATAATGGGAATGCAGTTTTAGTACCAATTCCTGCATTATCGGAAGAACGCCGTAAGGATTTAATTAAATATGTCCATCAGTTGATCGAAGAAGGTCGTGTTGCTGTTCGCAATGTGCGGCGGGATGCTCTCCACCATGTGAAAGATTTTGGTCAGGAAGAACACATTTCTGAAGATGAAATTCATAAGCAGGAAAATGAAATCCAAACTTTAACGGATGATCATGTGGGAATTTTGAATGGAATGCAAGAACACAAAGAGAAAGAATTAATGGATTATTAATTCTGTATAATTAGATTTTAGAAAATAAAAAAAGCCCCGAACTAATTCGGGGCTTTTTTTATTTGATGAATGAAATAAATCAAGTTATTCACATTTGGAGAAACCACAACCTGGGCAGGTCACACAACCACTTTCGTGCATTACCGAACCACCACAATCAGGGCAGGTGGTGATATTTTTAAAAGTGAAATCAGTGACATTCTGTTGATGCTCGGTTTCTTCTTCAGTTGTGGCCATAGTAATTGTTGTTTTGCGACCACCCTCATCTAAATCAGAAACTTTACCTTGACCATGACGATCAGGATTTTCGCTGAGATAGTCATCGAGTGCTTTTCCAATTGCATCTGGAGTTGAAAGGATTAACCGACCATCTTCCCAAGTGGGGTTTGGTCCACTAATTCCCTTCAGTTGTTTGATGATAGCATTTGGGTCGACTCCTGAGCGTAATGCTAGGGAAATAAGTCGGCTAATTGCTTCTGACTGAGCCGCGGCATTTCCACCGGCTTTACCGATCGTTGTAAAGACCTCACATAAACCGTTTTCATCTTGATTGATGGTAATGTAAAGAGTCCCTTCTCCAGTGCGGATTCGACGTGTAATACCTTCTGTTGTATTTGGTCGGATCCTTGGTCGTTTTTCTACACTGGTATTTTTCACCGGAGCAGAAGCTTCCACTTGAGATGCTACAGCCTCTTGTTCAGTTATATCTGTTTCTTCTTTTTTATCTGTCAAAAGAATACCTTCTCTAGACCCTTCACGATAAACTGTAATCCCCTTGAGACCGGCTTTGTAGGCTGTCATATAAATATCTGCAACTGTTTCCAGTTTAATGTTCTCTTCAAGATTGACTGTTGAAGAAATAGAACTATCGATATATTTTTGAATAATGCCCTGCATTTTTACCCGGAAATAAGGATCGATATCATGAGATGTCGTTACATAATCTGGTAGATCCTTATCAGTTTTAAAAAGTTTTTTAATAATCGGGTGATATACTTTGTACTCGTCGAATTGCTGTCCATAGCTGTCTTGCTTTTTTACGCGCCGTTTATAGGAGGTAGCAAAAATCGGTTCAATTCCCGAGGTGACACGGGCTACAATTGCACCGCTACCAGTAGGCGGTACAGTTAAGACGGTGGAATTCCTAATCCCATTATTTTTAATTTTATCCCTTATCTGTCTAGGTAGTTGTTTAATAAATTTACTTTTGCGATATCCGGGCCAGTCAAATTTTGGGAAAGCACCTTTTTCTATAGCTAATTCAACACTGGTATCATACGCAGTATCACGAAAAATTTGCATGACTTGCTCTACTGTTTGTAACGCATCTTCCGTATCGTATTTAATTCCCATACGCACAAGCATATCTCCAAGGCCTAGTATACCTAAACCAACACGGCGGTCATCGTTTGCGTTTTCTTTTTGAGAATTCAGAGCATGACGATCCAGGTTATAATCAATGACATTATCTAGAAAACGTGTTGCAATACCGACTGTTTCTTTGAATTCATCGATTTTAAAATTGCTTTCATTATCAACAAATCTTTCCAGATTTATGGAACCAAGGTTACAGCACCCGCCATCAGGTAAAGGTTGTTCTGCGCAAGGGTTTGTGGATACTAAAGGACTGCAATATTCCGCGTTGTGGTAGTCGGTCATTGTATCCCAGAAAATCAAGCCCGGTTCCGCACTGCTATGGGCATGGTTAATAATAGTATCCCATAGTTCACGGGCATGAACAGTTTTGTATACTTTTTTATTCCACTTGAGATCAAAGTCGGCATCATTTTCTACCGCTTCCATAAAATCATGAGTCAATAAAACGGATATATTGGAATATTTTACCATATTGATATCACCCGTTTTTATTTTGATGAATTTTTCAATATCCGGATGATCTACCCGTAAAGTTTGCATATTGGCACCACGGCGTCCGTGTTGGGCGATAGTATTGGTGTTTTCACTAAATAGATTCATGAAACCGACGGGGCCACAGGATTGACCACCTGTTCCATTAATTTCATCTCCGGATGGACGCAAAATGGATAGATCATGACCGCAGCCTCCGCCGTATTTATATGTTCGAGCTTCCTCTTCTATTGTTTTATATATAGCCTTGATGGAATCATCCTGAATTCCAACTACATAGCAGTTATTTAAGGTTGTAGTAATATCTTCTCTGCCGGCACCATGCATAATGCGACCACCTGAGGTAAACTTGAAATCTTCAAGGATTGAATAAAATTTCTTTTCCCACGTCTCTCTTAATTTTTTTGTACGTTCAACCGAAGCCAAAGCAGTGGCCTGACGTTCCCATAATTCATAGGGATGGTTTTCCCAGGGTGCGAGGTATTTATTTTTTAGGACATCAGCGCCGAGGTTATCGCCATCATAATAATTTTCGATTAAATAAGGGTTTTGTTCATTAGAAAGGTCCTGTTGGTCGACTTCTTTCGTGAGTTCACGAACAGTCTCTTCAACAATTGTATTGATTTCTTCTGAGGGGGTCTTCCCCGCAGGGAAGTTAAGTTCAATCGCTTCAGCCATTTACTATCATTCCTTTTTGGTATGTGGAGTTTTAAAAAAACAGCGTTCAATTATAGGCTGACAATCGAAAAAGTGATAATCGACTTGGTTGGCAGAACAAATATATCAAACCAAAATAAAGACTCCAAGAATAAAAGTAAAAAACAGGAAAATACCGACTAAAAAAAGTAAAATAAAAGAGTTATCCACAATTTGTCCACACGCTTGGATTAAAAATATGCCACAAATTGAGTGGAATAAAACTGGCAATCAGATCGAAAAATAATTTATCATCGAGGAGCACAATTTAATATTGCAAGTTTTTGGAATTGAAACCCTGGGGCACTTGTTTTTTCTAATATAAATTTAATCCATTCGCGGGCGTCGTATAATGGCTATTACCCCAGCTTCCCAAGCTGGAGACGTGAGTTCGATTCTCATCGCCCGCTCAAAATCTCTTATGAAGCGTACAACACAAATAACTTTTTTTATAATATCATCGATTTTGCTCATTTCTTCTTGTGCGATATTTATACCTGGGTATAGTGAATATTCGTCGGCTAAAAAATATTATGATTCTGCCGTTCATTCTATATCAAGATCCCTTCAGATAAAAGCGGATAATCAAAAAGGGATAGCTTTACTTGAATTAGCTTATCCATTGGCTGTGACACGTCATCAATCGTATGTCGATAAGCTTAATACCCTTGAAGACGCTTCAAAATGGCCTGATTTGGTTTATGAGTATGAAGCGCTCCAAAACTTGGGCAATCAAGTTGAATTGCTTAAATCCATTCTTAAAATTCAAATGAATTATAATCTGACTTTAGCAGTTGGAGATTATTTCGATGAACTAAAAAAAGCCAGGCCATTGGCTGCAGATTATCATTATACCAAGGGAATGAAATATCGAGATGATATCTCAAAGAAAAGTCAGAAAGAAGCAGCAATTAATTTCAAATTGGCTCAAAAATTTGTTGCCAACTATAAGAATGCCCAACAATTGTATGAAGAAACAAGAGCAGCCGCTACGATTACGTTATTGATTCGGCCGTTTAGTGGGAATATTAATGTAGCAAGTTTTATTCGAAATCAAATGATGATGCAGCAAACCACGGCTTCAAAAGAATTTTTACGGATTATTACGCGTGATCAGTTAAGGACAATTCTTAATGAGCAGGGATTAGTACAGGCTGGAATTACAGAAAACAATTATATCAAAATTGGACAACTATCCGGGGCTGATCATTTTTTAAGCGCTACTATAGTCACCACATATAGGCCCGTGGAAAAAATCTCTGAAGAAGGAATTAAACAGAAAAAAGAAGTTGTTATAAGTAAAGAAAAATATGTGGATTCTACAGGTGTGGAAAAAACGAAAAACATTAAAGGGGAAGTGAAAGCAACTGTAAATCATTATAAAAAAAGTACCGGAGCAACTCTGAACATATCTTATCAAATTACTGATATAAACAACGGTGAAACTATTTTTACTGGAAATCTAAGTGGAAAAGAAAATTTTTTCTACGAATGGGCTAACTATGATGGAGATAAACGTGCTTTAAGTGACAGGTACAAAAGGTTGGTAAATCGCAAGGAAATATTTGCGCCATCGATTGATAATCTAATCATGAAGATCGCCAAATCAATTTCAGTTAAATTTCAACGTAAGGTTGCCAATCATTATTCAAATTGAAAAGCGGTAAATTCCTAAAACTCGTGACGTAAGTTCGATTTTCATCGTCCGCTCTAAAATTTGAGGATATTAATTTGTTTTATTACTCACGCCGCTTGAAATTCATCTTTGGGGCCGTCCTCTCTTTCTTCATCGTATTTCTATTGTTCCGGTTGGCCTTCGTTTGGGTATTCATATCAGGGATGGCCGGAACTCCTTCTGAATTGATTCGTGCTTTTTGGATTGGCATGCGGTTTGATCTCCGCCTGGCCTGTTTCATCTTACTGCCCCTTGGGCTGGGTCTGATGGTTCCGATTTTCAACCCCATGACGCATTTGTATTTATTTATGGATAGCCGCAGTTGTGATCATCTTTCTGTATGCCTTTGATTTTGGGAATTATGCCTATTTAGACCATCGCCTCGATATTTCATCTTTTAAATTATTGGAGAATCCGCTGATTGCTTGGAGAATGGCCTGGGAGTCTTACCCTATGGGATGGATGCTGCTGGGATTGGCAATTATTATTGGCTGTACGTGGAGCGGTATCAAACGTGCATTTCGATTCCTAGATGACCGACCTAACCTGTTCAGATTTCGCCATAAGGTTTTTGGATTCATGATGGGGGGAATCATTTTTCTTTTTGCCATGTGGGGGACCTTCCGTCAGTACCGGCTGTTATGGAGTGATGCCTATTTCAGCGAAGATCCTTTTATTGTTGCGGCGGGTCTGAACCCGATTCTTTACTTTAATGAAACGCGCTCATTTGTATTAGAGGATTTCAATGAAGTCAAGACAAGGGAATATTATGACCTTATGATCCAGGAATTGGGTGTGAAACAACCAGATTCAAAGCGTTTATCCTATGCGCGTACTGTGGACGGACGGGAGATCAAAAATCAACCTAACATTGTTATTATCTTTTTGGAATCGGTAGGATACAATCGAATGGCACGGTCTGGAAATCCATTGAATGCCACACCGAACCTGGATCAGC
>JYMV01006435.1_pt1 | contig 126214 bp, 115 predicted proteins | sample 338911 | NCBI WGS metagenome assembly JYMV01 (sample SAMN03354496, study PRJNA234377) | hydrothermal vent metagenome | biome: Deep sea; feature: Hydrothermal plumes at the Eastern Lau Spreading Center, Western Pacific Ocean; material: Seawater | place: Tonga | collected 2009 | depth 2000 m m | reverse complement strand
TTCAGTGACGAAAATGCGCTGGACCGCGAGATCAACCGCTTTCAGGGCTACCGTGAACTCTGGCAGCAACAGGGCGTACTGCCGATGCTGCGGCGCCTGCTGATGGACTATGACGTGCCGGCGAAGCTGCTGTCCGGGCCTGACGGCGAACGCGGCCTGACTGACATTCTGCATATTGCCGAACTGCTTCAGCAGGACAGCCAGCAGCTGGACGGCGAACATGCGCTCATTCACCACTACACCGAGATGTTGCAGGATTCCGACGATGAGGACGAACACCGCACCATGCGCCTGGAAAGTGATGCCGGGCTGGTCAAGGTGGTTACTGTCCACAAGTCCAAAGGCCTGGAGTACCCGTTGGTGTTCCTGCCGTTTGCCACCGAATTCCGCGAGGAAAAGCCGAACCAGGCGTTTATCAAGTACCACGATGACGAAGGCCGACTGCAGATTTCCCTTGAGCCGGATGAAGACACCCTGGCCAGGGCCGACCGCGAACGACTGGGTGAGGATATTCGCAAACTCTACGTTGCCCTGACCCGATCCCGTCACGCCACCTGGGTTGGCGCCAGCGGCATCAAAGGCTGGCGGCAGAGTGGTCTGGGGCACCTGATTGGCCGCTCTGCCAGCGATGAAGACACGGACCTGATGCCCTTCCTGCAGTCCGTGGCCACCGGCGAGCCCGCAATCGATGTGGCGCCCATGCCTGAACCAGGAGACGACGTTTACGCGGGCGACGAGGAGCCGGAGCTTGGCAACGCCCTGGAGCCAGTGCGGGAAGCCCGGGAAAACTGGTGGATCGCAAGCTATTCCGCGATCACCTATGGCGCCCGCGGTGGCTACGGGAACGACTTCGCACCGGCCAGTGAGGATGCGGAGCAGGAGAACCTGCGTGACGAGGACGAGCCCGTTGTGGCCGATACCCTGGCCGCAATGATTCCCGACTGGCAAGGGCCGCAACCGGTCAACCAGCATGCTTTCCCGAAAGGCTCCGGCCCCGGCACCTTCCTGCATGATATTCTGGAGTGGTGCGCTGGAGAGGGGTTCCATAAGGTGGCTGATGCGCCGGAGGATCTCCACGAGCTGCTGGAGCGACGCTGCCAGTTACGCAACTGGAGTGATTGGACTGACACCCTGAAAACCTGGATCTACACCCTGATCACCATGGACATCCCGCTTCCGGGCAGCAGCAGGACATGCTCCCTGGCGGGCCTTGAAACCTTTCGGCCGGAACTGGAGTTCTGGTTTGAAAGCCATGAGGTGAACACCCTCGCCATGGACAGACTGGTCCGCCGGCATACGCTGGGTGGTGATCCGCGTCCCGAGGCTCAGCAAGCCACCTTCAATGGCATGCTGAAAGGGTTTATCGACCTGGTGTTTGAACACGAAGGCCGCTACTACGTGCTGGACTACAAGTCGAACTTCCTGGGGGAGGACGATCAGGCCTATATCCCTGACGTGATGAAAGACAAAATCCTTGAGAAACGGTATGACCTGCAGTACGTCATCTACCTGCTGGCGTTGCACCGCCTGTTGAAAGCGCGCCTGCCGGACTACGATTACGACAGCCACATGGGAGGTGCCGTCTACCTGTTCCTGCGTGGCTGCGATGCACCGGGCGCCGGCGCTTTTACCGAACGACCGGACAGGGCCCTGATTGAGGAACTGGACCGGCTGTTCAGCGGCCAGGGGGAGAAAGCAGCATGATCGGAGAAAGCGGAACCATTGCGGACCTGTTCGACGCCGTTGAGCCCGAACCGGCACCACGGTTGCCCCAAACCGCTGCCGACGCTCTGGCCCTGCTGGATGAGTGGGTGGAGCGCGACTGGATTCGTGCCCTCGATCATGCCTTCGCGACGTTTGTTTGCACGATGGTCCGTGAACAGGGAGAGCAGCCGGTGGCCATGCTTGCGCTGCTGTCAGCGATGGTGTCACACCAGGTGGGGCGGGGGCACGTTTGCCTGGATGTGCGTCATCTCTGTCGTGCCACGGAACCAACGCTGGTGCTGCCGCCGGAAGGCGTCGGTTCTCTACCTGAAAACAGCCCTAGGCCGTCGGATCTGTTTGCCAGTGTCGACGCTGACCAACTGATTGGGATGCTGGGGCAAAGCTGCGCTGTCAGCAACGGCGAGCAGGCAGCACCGCTGGTATTGGATGGCTCGCGGCTGTACCTGCGTCGATTCTGGCGCTATGAGCAGGCTATTGCCGCCGGTATTCGGACACGTCTCGACAACCGTGTGGCGTTGACGGATACCGCGCCGTTGAAAACGGCACTGGATACCCTGTTCGGCACGGAAAACGATTCCGATGGCCCGCCGGATTATCAAAAAGTGGCCTGTGCCCTGGCAGCACGGAACCGCTTCAGTGTCATTACCGGCGGTCCCGGCACCGGTAAAACCACCACGGTAGTCAACCTGCTGGCGGCTTTGCAGTCGATGGCCTGTGAATCGGCTGAGACCGCCGGTGCCAACCCTTACCTGCGCATCCGCCTGTCGGCGCCAACAGGAAAAGCGGCCGCAAGGCTCAGTGAGTCCATCGGGGGTGCCGTTGACCGTCTGCCGCTGGAAAGCCTGCCGGGTGCACCGGATAAATCCGCCATTCCAACTCAGGTCACTACATTACACCGGCTGTTGGGCAGTCGCCCGGGTTCACGGAGTTTTCGTCACAACGAGGACAATCCGTTGCCATTGGATATCCTGGTGATTGATGAAGCGTCCATGGTGGATGTGGACCTGATGGCGTCGGTCTTTGCCGCCCTGCCCGACAAGGCCAGGCTGATTATGCTGGGGGACAAGGATCAACTGGCGTCGGTGGACGCTGGTGCGGTGTTGGGGGAACTCTGCCAGCGCGCCGAAGGCGCACACTACCTGCCGCAAACGGCGCAATGGCTGCAAGCGGTGACCGGATGTCAATTGCCATCAGAGCTGCTGGACTCCGAAGGCCTGGCCCTGGACCAGGCGGTTGCCATGCTGCGAAAGAGCTATCGGTTTGACGAGCATAGCGGTATCGGCGTGCTGGCGTCGGCCACCAATGCGGGCCAGCTCAGCAGGGAATTGATCGGCCAATGCCGCAACCAGGGCTTTGAGGATGTGGCCTGGCTGACTGGTGAGAACGACATGGGGTGGTTGGCAAATCACGCCCTGACCGGCAGCCCGGAACGCTTCCACAACCAGGGCATGCAGCGCGTGGTTGGCACTGCGCCGGTTGATCCTCCGGTTGGCTACGGCCACTATCTAAAGCTGATTCGTGACCGCAAACCTGTCATCGACGTCGAGGCGGATGGGCGTGAATCATGGGACGCCTGGGCAACCGAAGTGCTCACGGCGTTCAATCGCTTCAAGGTGCTTTGCGCGTTGCGTCAGGGACCGTTCGGAGTGGAAGGGCTGAACCATGACATTGCCGGGCGTTTACATAGTGCCGGGTTGATCGAGCGCACCGACGGTTGGTACGCCGGTCGTCCGGTACTGATCACCGGAAACGACTATAATCTGGGCCTGATGAATGGCGATATCGGTATTACCCTGAGCGTGCCCTGGGATCGTAACGACGCGGGTGAGCCGGTTGAGACCCTGAGGGTCGCCTTTCCGTCCAGTGACGGTAGCGGAGGTGTCCGATGGATATCGCCCAGCCGCTTGCAATCGATGGAAACGGTCTATGCCATGACCGTGCACAAGTCCCAGGGCTCGGAATTCACCCACGCCTGCTTGGTGATTCCGGACCGCCTGACCCCGGTGTTGACCCGGGAGCTGGTGTACACCGGTATCACCCGTGCACGCCACTGGCTCAGCCTGGCGGTATGTCAGGAAGGTGTACTCAAAGAGGCAGTGGGGCGTAGCGTGATCAGGGCGTCGGGGCTGGCTGGGTTGTTGGCTTGAAGCGCCTATTGTTAACCCTTAGAGGGAGAAAACACATGAGAGGAGTCGTGTCGGTACCCGGGCATGAGGCAATTCTGTTTGCTCTGCTTTTCCTGGCCGGTTGCGTCGGGTCACCTGCTACCAGCCGTTCAGCCGATGACATCGTGGCGATGCCGTTGACCAACACCTATTGGCAGCTGTTGAGCATCGGGGGTGAACCGGTGTCAGAAACCAACGCCGACCAGAAACCCCACATTCTGTTTCTGGACGACGGCCGGGTAAGTGGCTTCAGTGGCTGCAATCAATACATGGGTAACTATCAGGTCACGGGTGAGAACCTGCTGTTTGATTCCATGAGCAGCACTCGCAGGGCCTGCCCGGATAATCAGACGGAACAGTTGCTGTTCGCGGCCCTGGCGAAGACCGTTGGTGTCAATCTCGAAGGCATCGAGCTTCGGTTGTTGGGTGAAGCCGGCGAAGAGTTGGCAGTGTTCGAAGCCTCACGGATGAAATAAGGCGCCGGTCGTCAGGCGTCAGACAGACAGTCGGTCATGAAGCCCCTGAACTCGATCACCAGCCGCGCCAGGCTGTTTTCCAGGCGATGTCCGTCCGGAAGTACCAGCAACGGCAACTTCTGCTCCCGCGCCAGCTCAATCACCGGCATTGGCAGTACCACATCGTCGTCCCAGCCGTGAATGATCTGGGTGTGCCGAGCCTGAATCCGGGGGCTGGATTGCGGATAGGCCGACATCGCCAAAGCCGGCGCCAGAAGGAAGCACCCCAGTACCGGTGTTTCTGCACAGGTGCGGGCACACACCCAGCCTCCCATGCTGGATCCGGCCAGGATGGTTCTTTCCGGGTCGGCACCCGCCTCGGAGATGGCTGCTCTCATCTGTGTGAGGCGTTCGGCGGGATCTTTCGTGCTGCGATGATCCACGGCAATCGCGGTGACACCGGAAAAGGTTTCCGCTTCGGCTTTCAGCGCCTGTACTTTGGTGCCTCCAGGGCCACTTTCCAGGCCGTGGGACAGGAAAACATGAAATTCGGGCGTGGCCATGGTTATCTCCGGTAAGAGGTCAGTGTCGGGTGGCGGCCAGGATATCCAGCGCGTGCCGCCGTTTCTCGGGGTCGTACAGATCCACGGTAAACATCAGTTCGTCCACGTCCACAGTCTGCAATAGTCGCTCCAGCTGCTCCCGGAGAGTGTCCTCACTGCCCAGCAACTGCAGCGACAGGAAGTCCTTCACGCCTGCCTGCTCACCGCTGTTCCATAAACCTTCCATGGACTTGACCGGGGGCCGCATCCACAGTGGTTGGCCCCGGAACAGGGAAAGAATGCGCTGGTAACTGGTGGTGGCCAGGAACTGGGCCTCCTCGTCAGTGTCCGCAGGCACGGCCGGAACGGCCAGAATCACATAGGGTTTGTCCAGTTGGTCCGAAGGCTGGAAGTTGTCCCGGTAAGTCTGGATCGCCTCACGGTAAAGCCGGGGCGCGAAGTGGCCGGCAAAGGCGTAGGGTAGCCCCCGCATCGCGGCAAGCTGCGCGCTGTAAAGGCTGGAGCCCAGCAGCCAGATGGGCACATTGGTGCCGGCGCCGGGAATGGCCTTGACCGGCTGCCCCGGCTGGAGTGGCCCCAGCAAAGACTGCAGACGCGCGACATCCTCAGGGAACTGTTCTGCCCCGAGGCCGTCCCGGCGCAGCGCCCGGCTGGTTATGGGGTCGGTGCCCGGAGCTCGGCCCAGGCCAAGGTCAATTCGGCCGGGATAGAGGCTTTCCAGGGTGCCGAACTGCTCGGCGATCACCAGCGGCGGATGGTTGGGCAGCATGATACCCCCGGACCCTACCCGGAGAGTGCTGGTAGCACCGGCAATGTGCCCGACCAGTACGGCCGTTGCGGAGCTGCTTATGCCTTCCATGTTGTGATGCTCGGCCAGCCAGAAGCGGTTAAAGCCCAGGTTTTCCGCATGGCGGGCGTAGGCGACGCTGTTGGCCAGGGTCTGCCCCACGGAATCGCCTTCGCGAACGGAGGCCAGCTCAAGAAGGGAATAGGCAGGGAATTGGGCGCTGGAATTCTGCGACATTGAATGCTCCGGGTTTGAACTATCCGGCAGCATAACAAAAACCGGCCCGCTATGAAGCGGGCCAGGGGATGGTTGCCGTTACGGTGCCGGTGGCGTGTAGGACTGGGTCGAGTAGTCATCCATCGCGGGTTTGCTGATGGTGCCCTGCTCGCTGACGTAGTCCACGAAGGACTGGGCGTAGTCGAGGAAGGTGTCCTCCGAGCGGCCGTCGTCGGTGACGGTGCCGAAGGTCACATAACCGTCCCGTCCGCCACCGGTGAAACTGTTGGTGACCACGTTCAGGGTTTCACCATCGGTGAGGGCGCGCCATTGGGTCTCGTCGCGGCCTTTCACTTCGATGTTGTACAGTTGGTCACCCTCGGCGCGGTTCATGTCCACGTTCCAACGCAGGCCGGCGGCGTAAGGGTAGGCACCGGTGGAGCCATCGGGCGCATGGGCAAAGGCGACAGCTTCGTTCAGCACCTGGCGGATTTCGGCGCCTGTCATGGTCAGATCGACCAGGGTATTGGCAAACGGCAACAGGGTATAGCCGTCGCCGATGGTGATGTCGCCGGCCTCAATGTCCGTGCGTACGCCGCCAGCGTTCTGGATCGACACATCGGCATTCTTGCTCTGGAACAGGAAGGCCTGGGCTACCACATTGGGGATGTCACCCCCACGCGCTCCTGTCGTGCCTGCACAGCTGGGCAGACTGCTGGTGCCCTGGCCGGGAATGCGCTCAAGGCAGAGGTCTTCGGTTGCGGTACCCACCACCTCATTGCGGAAAGTGTCCAGTTGCTGGGTGTAATTGGCCAGGGCGTTTGCCACGGTGGCGTCTTCGGTGACGATGCTCAACTGCGGAGCAGATTCGACGGCGTCCATGATCGCCTGTAATTCCGCACCTTCGGGTGTGTATTCGTTACCACTGCCGTCTTCACGGACAATGTCGTCGCCCAATAGCAGGTGAGGCACACCGACACAGGATTCCACCACGCCGTCTGCGTTCCATTGAACATTGAGTTCACCCACCACCTGGGAATACTGCCAGGCCTGCGCGACACAAACCTTGTCACCGTCGGCGTTGGTCAACTCGGTGGGATAGGCTCCGGAGGACGTCAGGCCGAAGTCATCGAAGTCACCCAGCAGGGAGTGGGAATCGCCGCCAATGATCACGTCCACACCGGACAGGGCTCCGGCCAGTACCAGATCATTTTCGTACTGGTAGTGAGTTAGCAGGATGATCTTGTTGACGCCATCGGCCTCCAATTCGTTAATGGCTTCCTGGGCGCTCTCGGTTTCGTCCAGAAATTGTGTGGTGTCCAGCGGGCTGGAGCTGTTCTGGGTCTTGTTGGCGATGTCGATGCCGACAATACCTACTTTCTGGCCGGCGACTTCCTTCACCACATAGGGTTTGATGTAATCGTCAACAGCGGTCGGGGCCAGGGGAGTGCCAACCTGGGGCACTACGTTGGCTGCCAGAACCGGCGTCTGGCAACTGCCGCTGGCGAGGAAATTCAGGAACTTCTTCAGGCCTTCATCGCCACGGTCGAACTCGTGGTTGCCCAGCGCAAAGGCGTCGAAACACACCAGGTTCATCAGCTCGGCATCGGCTTCACCCTCGTAGGAGGTGAAGTACAAGGTGCCGGTGATGGCATCGCCGGCATGCAGTTTCAGCACATTATCCAGGGCCATCTCACGCTCGGCGATCTTGGCTGCAACTCGGGGGAAGCCCCCGGCGGAGAACTCGGTTTCCTGCCCAGCGATGGTCAGGGACTGCGAGCCGCTTTCAAGGTGTGAGTGGTGATCGTTGATGTGTAGAACGTTCAGGCTCAGCGGGCTGGCTGTGTTGTCGTTGCTGCCGTTGTCGTCATCGTCGCTGTTACAGCCGACCAGTGCGATTAAGGGGAGTAATACCCAGGCTGACTTGCGGATCATTTCCTTGCTCCTGCTTTTTGATTTATTCCCCGCATGTTCCATGTCCTGGATGTCAGTGATGTGATGCTTTTGTTGCCGAAATAAGAAACGCCCGCACGAAGGCGGGCGTTTGTGAGTATCAATGACTGTCAGCGCTGGTGTTTCGACTCCAGAATCGCCAGCAGATCGCGGTAGTTAACGCGACCGTCGCCATTGACGTCGTAATGCTCAACGGAGGCCCGGCCAAACAGCCTTGCCAGGATGAATCGTGCGACGTCCCGGCCGTCAACGCGACCATCCCCGTTCAGGTCCGCCCGGTCTGCCATCGACGCGGTTTCCATCTCAAGGGCGATGATCACCGGATCATGGTCAGAGGCGCGGTAGCTGTCCGGCGCGTAGAAGCTGGCCTGCTGTTCAGGCGATTTGAAGTCGGTGTTGTAGTCCAACGCGCGGGGCTCGTCGGCGTTAATGTGCCACACCGTGGTGTCGGTCACTTTCGGTGCCAGTGAGTTGTTCGCAAGGCCGTGGTCTAGGTAGCCGGCCTGGCCGAAGAACACGTAGGAGTAGGCGCTTTCCCCGTCCGCTTGTGCGGCCAGATCGGTATAGCCGTTGTTGATCAGTGCGCGGATCGGGTCTTCCTTGGCGTAGGCATTCAGGTCACCGATGATCAGTACGTCTTCCTCGGCGGTACCGGTGGGGTCCGAGGCCAGCCAGCTCGCCAGCGCGTTTGACGCCTGGGTGCGAACCGGGTTCCAGCAGCCCTGGCCGTCACCCTGTTCGGCATTGGTCCCCTCAGCGCTGCCGCAGCCCTTGGACTTGAAGTGGTTAACGGCAATGGTCAACGCATCATCGCTGTCGATGGCACGGAAGGTCTGGGCCAGAGGCTGGCGGTTCAGGTCGTCGAACGGTGCGGTGGCCAGTGTTGCCGCGTCGCCAACGGTTTCCACCCGGTCGGCGTTGTAGAGAAAGCCCACTGCGATGGCGTCGCCACCGAGTTGTGGCAGGCCGGGGTCGACGTAGGACCAATTACCACCGAGGCTGTCCGCCAGTTGTGCAATCGCACTGCTGTCGCCGTAACCGTCGTTTTCAATTTCCATCACGCCCACGATGTCTGCGTTCAGTGCCGTAATGGCACTGACGAGTTTGGCGGTCTGGCGGCTCAGCTCTTCAGCATCGTCGGCGCCGCGAGCGGTGGGGAAGCCACCGCCCATGCCATCACCGTTGAAATAGTTCAGTACGTTGAAGGAGGCAACGATCAGGTTGCCGCTGTCTTCCAGTTCGGGGCTGGGGTTGCGCGGGTTGCTCTGAGTGAAGCTGGGGGCCGACAGCGGCTGCAGGCGCCATTCGGAGAACCGATAGTCAAGTATACCGACGAGGTCGTTCACAGTGTCACCGGCGCGAACGGTGGCGGTTGCGCTCAGTTCCGGGGATGGGTAGGGGACCACCGCCGGGTTCTGGCGATTGCTGCCGTCGTCCAGGATCAGGCGATCCAGGGTGTTGAGTTCTTCCACAATGGCGGCGTCTTCCCCGGGCTCGGCGATGCTGGTCGGAATGAAGTGCCGGCCACTGCCGAGTGTCAGGCTGCCATAGCGGGCCAGGTCGTAGTTGTCATTGACGGTCAACGGCTCGTCAAACTGGACACGCATGGACTCGAAGGCTTCCGGGGCACCAGCGGAGGCCCAGGGCAGTGTGATGCTGACGGGTGCCGGAAGTGTTGCGGTGCCACAGTCGGCCAGGTTCGTCACATTGGTGAGTTCGGTCAGGTTGCCGAACTCGGTCACTTCGCCAGCGATCCTCAGGCGCTGGCCGACCGTGACGCTCTCGCCCGGCGCATAGACAAACAGACCTTCCGAGGTGTTTGGGTTGCTGTCGCGCTGGTCGGCCTCAGCTTCAATATAGAAACCGCCAAGGCCATCGTCGCCGTTAAATGCGGCGGTCACGACGGCTTCCACAACCAGATTTTCACCGGCAAGCGGGCTGACATCACCGGCGCCCTGAATGTCCGAGATCAGGCTCGCGGGATTACCGCACGCCATATCGGGAAGGCCGGGATCTGTCGGTTCTTCGCCACCGTCGCCCGCACCGTTGCCGAGGTCATCGAAGCTGTCCACTGCAAAACTGTCAAAGACGACAGCGGGATCGTACGCATCGTCGGGGTTGTTGTCTGCGTTGGTGCCGTCACGACGTCGCAGGGTCTGGTTCTGGGTGCGCACCGTGTCGCCCCAGTAGCTGCCGGGATCGACACCGACCTGTCCGATGCTGTCGGCAACCACGCCACCGTTCAGCAACAGCACCGCGTCGTCGCCATTGAAAAGCCCGGCACCGGTGGTCTGGTCGGCGACCGCGAGGATGGCGGGGTCGGACTGGCTGTGGGCGAAAACGAAAGTGCCATCGGGGGCAACCGTGCCGTCGAGGTTGATGGTCAGGCCAGTTGCGTTGCTGCCGTTGTAGAAAACCTGCAGTTCCCAGGCGGTGAGATCAACGGCGCTGGTGCCGGTGTTGAGCAGTTCAATGGCTTTGTTGTTGCTGGAACCTTCCACGTATTCACTGATCACCAGCTCCGCAAAGGCGGGGGCGGTGAGGGTACTGGCAATGGCTGCAGCCAGTACGGATTGTTTTATCGTCATGGTTCTTTCCCTGAGTGGTCATTGAAGTTGTCGGGGGCGATCGGCGCCGCCTGTTCCAGTCTGGGAACGGACTGTGACGAGGGGATGTTGGTTTTATGAATCAGTTATTAATGATATCGATATCCATTTGCATTTGAGGCACAATGATCCGCTTTCGGAAAAGCCTCATCGCAGCATCAAGGAACACGTGTGACGACATCCACGCTTGCCAAACGCCAGCTACCAACAGGCATCTGGATACTCGGATTTGTCAGTCTTCTGATGGATATTTCTTCGGAGATCATTCACAGCCTGTTGCCGATCTATTTGGTTTCCGTCCTCGGCGCGAGCGCGCTAATGGTCGGGCTGATTGAGGGCGCGGCGGAAGCGACCGCGCCGATCGCCAAGGTGTTTTCGGGCGCCCTGAGTGACTATCTGGGTAAGCGCAAGGGGCTGGCGGTTTTGGGGTATGGTCTGGGCGCACTGACCAAACCGGTGTTTGCCCTCGCACCGGGGTTGGGGTGGATTCTGGCGGCGCGGCTTACCGATCGTGTCGGAAAAGGCATCAGAGGTGCGCCGCGCGACGCCTTGGTGGCGGATCTCGCACCCCCTGAAATACGAGGGGCGGCCTATGGCCTGCGTCAATCCCTGGACACCGTGGGGGCGTTTCTCGGCCCCCTGCTGGCGATCGGCCTGATGCTGCTTTGGCAAAACGACTATCAGGCGGTGTTCTGGGTGGCAGTGATACCCGCCGCGTTGGCAGTGTTGTTGTTGGTGGTTGGTATTCGCGAACCGGAAAAGCCCATCACCGAAAGGCGTACCAATCCCATAAGCCGTGCGAGCCTGAAGCAGCTGAGCCGTGCCTACTGGGCGGTGGTGGCAATTGGTGCCGTGTTTACCCTGGCGCGGTTCAGCGAGGCCTTCCTGCTGTTGCGGGCGGAAGACGGTGGCCTGGACGTTGCCTGGCTGCCCGTCATTCTGGTGGTCATGAACATTGCCTATTCTTTGTCGGCTTACCCGTTTGGCAAACTTTCTGACCGCATGGACCATCGCCAGCTACTGATCATGGGGCTGGTGGTATTGTTCGTAGCGGACCTGGTGTTGGCATTGGGTAACCACTGGCTTTGGACGCTTGTCGGCTCTGTTATCTGGGGTCTGCACATGGGGATGACACAGGGGCTGCTCGCGACGATGGTTGCTCACACTGCACCGAAAGCGCTGCGAGGCACAGCGTTTGGCTTTTTCAATCTGGTTGGCGGTGTTGCCCTGTTTCTGGCCAGTGCGGTTGCGGGACTGCTATGGACCTGGGCTGGCCCCGCGCTTACGTTTTACGCTGGCGCCGCCTTTTGCCTGCTGACCATTGGCTTGATGATGTGCCAGGGGAAGCCTGCCGTGGAACCGACCTAGGCCCACCAGGCTGGCAGCAGGTTGCGGATCTGCGGTTGCAGGAAGCGGTCATCGATCAGCCAGATCACGCCGGTGTCCTCCGGCGTTCGGATAACCCGGCCGGCGGCCTGGGCGACTTTCTGCAGGCCGGGAATCAGATAGGTGTAGGCGTGGCCGGCACCGAAGCGCTGCTCCAGCCGCTGGCGCAGGATTTCATGCCACTTGTCGAAGGGCGGCAGGCCCAGGGTGGCGACGAAGGCGCCGATGAGTCGGTCGCCGGGCAGGTCGATGCCTTCACTGAACACGCCTCCGAGTACGGCCAGTGCGACGCCGGTATTGTCCTCATGGAAGGCCTTGAGGAACGCCGTGCGCTCATCGGTGGACATGCCGGGGCGCTGGGCTCGAAGCGGCAGGTCGGGAGCCTGTTGCAGAAGAGTGTCCTGTACCCGATTGAGATAGGAAAAGCTGCTGAAAAACGCCAGGTAGTTGCCGGGCCGCTGCTGGTACTGCCGGTGGATCAGTTCCGCGATGGGCGTCAGCGAGCGTTCCCGGTCCGGCTGCCGGGTGCTGATGTCCGGGGTGAAATTCACCTCAAGCTGGTCGCGGGTAAAGGGGCCTGGCAGGGAGCGGAAGCAGGTGTCCTCCGGCATGCCCAGCAGGTCCCGGTAATAGACACCAGGCGACAGGGTCGCGGAAAACATCAGCGTACTGTCGGCGGCTTCGAAGCGCGGGGCCAGGAAGTCCGCCGGGATCAGGTTCTGGATGGTGAGTCTGGCCTTTCCTCTCGCCGGCCTGATCAGCTCGCACAGGGAATGATCGCCAAACACCTCCGCCAGCTTGGTAAAGGCGAGGCTCTCGAACATCAGTTCCTGCAGGGCAAGGTCCGGCGGATGGTCCGCCAGGTAGTCGGTAATGGCGGAGACCAGTCGATTCAGAGCGCCGGTCAGCGAGCCTGGCAGGTTGTCCAGCATCACCGGTTCGCGGCTGATCTCGGGGCAATGGTCGCGAATCACCGATTGCCAGGCCCGGGACACCCCGTCCAGCTTGGACTTCAGGGCCTTGGGCGCCTGCTTTCGAACCCTGAGCAGGCGGGCCTGGCTCAGTTCCACCGAGTACATGCCCCGGGCACGGTCCACCAGGTTGTGGGCTTCGTCGATCAGCAGGCTGGCTTTCCAGTCGTTCTGCCGAACCAGGGCGTGGAGCAGGGCAGACTGGTCAAACATCCGGTTCACATCGGCCACCACCACATCGCACCAGCGGGCCATTTCCTGGGCCAGGAAATAGGGGCAGATGCCGTGTTGGCTGGCGATATCCGCCAGAACTGTCTGCGTCAGGGCGCCGGTGTGATTAGCGGCATCTGCCCGGGCGGCCGGTAGCCGGTCGAAGAAGCCTTTGGCCAGCGGGCATGAATCCCCATGGCAGGCCTTGTCCGGGTGCTCGCAGGCATGATCCTTGGCCACCAGTTCCAGGGTTCGCAGGGGCAACGGGCCGGGTTGCTTTTCCCGCAACAGGTGAACGGCATCGACGGCCAGTTGCCGGGCGGTATTGCGGCTGGTCAGGTAGAACAGGCGGTCCTGTCTGGCCGTGGGCATCGCCATCAGGGCCGGGAAAAGGGTGCCAAGCGTCTTGCCTAGGCCGGTGGGTGCTTCCAGCAACAATGTCTGTTGACGGACGCTGTTCCTGTAGACGGTTTCCGCCAGGGCGCGCTGCTGAGGTCGGAAGTCCGGGAAGGGAAAGGCCAGGTTTTTCAGCGCCAGATCCCGCTCATGCCGGTGATTGGCTTCCTGTTCAGCCCAGTCGCTGTAGTGTTCACAGAGATGTTCCAGCTCCTGCCACAATTCCTCTGCGAGGGCGGTTTCGGTGATGGGGGTTTCCTTGTCCTTGCCGACATCGTAGTAGATCAGGGCGAGATCGATCTGGCTCAACTTTTCCTGTCGGCACAGTAGTGCTCCATAGGCCCGCAATTGTGCAAGGTGTAGATTGCGCTGGGCTTCCCGTACCCGGGACAGGTCACCGCGGTGGGTCTTGATTTCCTCCAGGCGGCCGGCGATCGGGTCATAACCGTCGGCCCGCCCGCTGACCATCAGTTTGCCGCATTGGCCGGCCAGCGCCACTTCGCTTTGATACCTCGGCCCGCGACGGGCCTGCACCGCACCGTGGCCGGCAATGCCTTCTTCCGACGTGGGCGCCGGGGTGTAGCGCAGGTCCAGATTGCCCTTGCGGGCGGCGAATTCACACAGCGTTCGTACCGCGACGTTGAGGTCGGTCATCGGTCGGTCCAGCGCACATAGCAGACGGAGACGGGAATGCCGTGGTCAACGCAGAACTCAAGCCATCGGGTCTGATGATCCTGCAGGCGGTCGCCAGGGCCTTTGACCTCGATCATTTCATAGCGCCGGTTTGGATCGTTGTGGTCGGGCCGAAAGCGGATCAGGTCAGGAAAGCCGCTGCGGTATTCGCGCAGGTTGCCCAGCAGGCGCCGGAACATCCGCTCCAGGTGTTGGGCCGGGATGCACGTCAGCGCCATTTCAAGCAATTCCTCCGAGAGTATTGGCCAGATCACAAACGGCGACGCGATGCCCTGTTTTTCCTGCCAGGTATCGCGGATTCGGGTTTTGTAATTGTCAGAGGCCAGCGTGCCGAGGCAGTCGTCAAACTGTGCCTGACGACGTTCTACAAAATCCTCCCGGTACAGGTCCACCGGCCCGGTGTGAAAGGGATGGAAGAATGCGCCGGGCAATGGTTCGAACAGGGCGGGCCAGCAGAGCAGGCCAAACAGGCCATTGATGAGGGTGTTTTCCACATAGGCAACGGGGGTGTCGGGTTCGCTCAGGTGTTGCATGGCCGCCCACTCCACCGATTGGCCGTCCGGATTGTCCAGTTCCAGGGTGAACGCCGTCAGTTGCGGGCGTTCGCTTTGCTGGGGTAGCGCCTCTCCCAGTTTCTTCGCCAACCGCGTCAGGATGCGTTCGAGTCCGCGTTCCTCGGCGCCAAACCTGGGTTCGTCGGTGGCGGCCTGGGCAATCTTCCAGGCCTCGTGGTGTTGCTTCAGCCGTTCCAGAAGGCGTAGCTGGCGCAGCCGTGATTCGCGGTGCCCACTGAGGCGATAGGCCTTCAACGCCAGCTCGGTGTTACCGCCGCGCTCCGCCAGCTTGCCCAGTTCGAACAGCAAGCGGCCGCGCCGGCTTTCCAACCAGGCATTCTCATCGGCCGTGGGGATGTCCTGCCATACCGTTTCTGGCGCCTCGCCCTGATCCAGGCGTTCCCGGCAGTGGTGCATCACCAGATAACGATCCACGTCGTCACGTTCGTCAAAAGCCCGGGACTCGGCAGAAAGCGGTACCTGTTCATACTGCTGGTGGCCCAGCTCCACCAGTACGAAATCGGACCAGCTCTGGCGCAGGTTGCCGAAAAACATCAGCCGCAGTCGGTCAAACAGGGCCATGTGGTTCAGGCGGATTACCTGTGTGGAGACGTCTGGTAGCCAGAGGTCCACAGGAGCGATGTCGGGATGCAGTGGAATCAGGGTGTCTTTCAGAAGACCCTTGGCGGCCGTCGCTGGCAGGCCGGCCGCTGAGATCTGGTTAGCGAGGGCAGTGCGAAGCTCGCCGAGCGTGAACAGGCGAAACAGCTCGGCAAGGGGAACGCTCGGATTGTCCTCAATCCAGCCCTTGGTGGCGAGCGCGCTCACGGCGTCATTCACCGGTACACCGATCTCCGGGTAGTTGAACTTCTCCACCCGGAACAGGTCGCCGGTGCGCATGACCATACGAGCCAGCAGTGCCCTTGCCGGCTGATCCAGGCTCAGCAGGCCATCTACCTTTCCGATTTCATCGGCGGTCAGCAGATCGCTGTGAAAACGCCGGACCCAGCGCACCACTGTCTCGAAGTTCTCGAGATAGTACAGCGGATTGTCCAGGTCCGCGGTGCCGGGAATGTGAGTCTGCTGGTCTGATGCGAGGGGCATGGCTGGGCGTCAGATATCCACGACAATCGGTGGGTTCAGCGGCTTGAACTGGCCGGTGCAGGTGCTGGCGTTGACATGCAGGCAGTCATTCAGCATTTGCTGGCCATAGCTTTCGTGGATATGCCCGAAGATGTGGAGTTTGAGCGTGAGCCGTTCCAGCTCCCTGGCCAGATCGTTACAGCCTACCGCCAGAGACTCGTTCACCTTATCGAGGATGCCTGCTGGCGGACCATGGGTGATAAGAACGTCAGTGTCTGACGGTATCTGTGCCCAGCGCTCGGCAATGGGCGCTCCACGCTCGAGGTTGAATGCCCAGTCGAAAAAGATCGGTGTCCAGGGGCTGCCCCAGAATTTCAGTCCTTCGATGTCGATACTTCTGTCCCGAAGGTAAACGGCGTTCCTGATCAGTGCTTCGGCGTCCGCAGGCTCATCCTGCAAGCACCAGTCGTGGTTGCCGGCAATCAGGATCTTGTGGCGGTGGGGCTGTTCGGAAAACCAGTTGTCCAGGTCCTCGAGTTCCTCAAGGGTGCCCACTCCCAGGCAGTCGCCGGCGTGGATCAGCACGTCGCCATCGGGCACCACCACCTGGCGGTGCATGCTGTGGGTATCGGATATGCAGACCAGTCTCATGATGGCTCGCCGGGTTCGTCGGGACTATAAAAAACACCATCGCGGAAAACACCATGGCGTCCGGCACCAGCGGAAAACCGGCCGGCGCCCTCGATGGCTTCCTCGAACACCACAGGATAGCCGCCAGCGCCTTCCGCCGCCAAGGCTTCGGACAGTTCCAGGTCCCACTGGTGAATGGCGGAGTGTCGGTCGGCGCGCAGGCACTTCTGCGGGAACGCTGCAATGTCGGCGGCAAGAGCTTCTGCTGCGGATCGCGCCTGTCCATCAGGCACCACCCGATTTGCAAGCCCCATCGCCTTGGCTTCTTCCGCATTAACCGGTCGACCGGTCAGAATCATATCCATGGCGTTGCCGTGGCCAACAATGCGTGGCAGGCGCACGGTGCCTCCATCGATCAGCGGTACCCCCCAGCGGCGGCAGAACACGCCGAAGGTGGCGGATTCCTCTATGACTCGCAGGTCACACATCAGTGCCAGCTCCAGCCCCCCGGCCACGGCGTAGCCGGATACGGCAGCGATCACCGGCTTCGACAATGACATGCGGGAAGGGCCCATTGGGCCGTGGGCTGTTCCGGTTGCCTCGATCTCGTTGCGGCGCTCCGGATCGCCGACGGCTTCCAGATCGGCGCCGGCGCAAAAGTTGCCACCCTCGCCCCAGAGCACAGCCACCTTGAGGGTGTCATCAGCCTCAAAGTCGCTGAACGCCTGGCGCAGGGCGTTGGCAGTTTCGCGGTCGACGGCGTTTCGTTTCTCCGGGCGGGCGAGAACAATGGTCAGCACATGACCGCTGGCTTGAGTGTATACGGGTGGGGGTGTCACATGGCCTCCAACGAATTATTGTTGTCGGGCCGTTTCAGCTAACGCTGGTCTCCGGCGTCAGTCTTCCGAATTCTGCCCGGTTCCGGCCCTTGTCCTTGGCATTGTATAGCGCCGCGTCGGCTTCGATCATCATATCTGCGAAGGTTTTGTGATGGCCGGCTTTTTCAACACCCCCTATGCTGGCGGAGATGTACAGTGGCAACCCGTCTATTTCCTGGCCGTTGGTGGCGATGGTGTCCAGCAGACGGCGGGTGATGATGCGCACGTCGTCATCACCGGTGATGCGAAGCACCATCGCAAACTCTTCTCCCCCGACACGGCCAATGATGTCGTCATCCCTGAGTTCGTTTTTCAGCGTGCGTGCGACCAGGCGGAGGGCGTCATCTCCGGCTGCATGTCCCCAGCGGTCGTTGACTTGTTTGAAGTGATCCAGGTCCAACATCAGTACGGCCAACTGCGTCTGGGACTGTGTCGCCTGGTCAAAGGCCCGGATGCCTTCCCGGAACAGGGAGCGGCGGTTGTATAGCCCGGTCAGGCCGTCGCGCTCCGCCATCACTCTCAGGCGCTGTTCGGAATGGGTAAAGGCCAGCAATGGCAGTGCCAGGGTCGTCGCGGTAGCCAGCAGAATATGGTTGACGAGGATTAACTGCAGCACGAAACCGGTATTGGCCTGGTTCAGGCCAAGCCAGTCCATGCCGATCACCAGTGCCTGGGACATCATCAGTACCCCATGCATGGTAAACAGCACTTTCAGAATCCTGACGGGCAGTGACGGTGTGGTATCCAGTTTCGACAGGGTGTAGACCGCAAAAATGAAAATGGCGGCCGAGAACAGGGCTGTTAGCAGGCGGGCATTCAGCGGATCGCCTTGGAAGGTGAGCAGCAGGATCAGCAGATAACAGGCCGCGGATAAGCGCAGAGCATGGCGGGAGCGGCGGGTTTTACGCGATGCACTGCCGGAGAAGCGCTGCAGGCCCGCCAATACCAGCAACGGGGAAAGGCCGAGAAACAGGTGAGCCAGGAACACGGTGATCCAGGGCGTATCGATAAAGGCGCGTGTACCTGCGAACAGGGTACCCACCGCGAAGGTCATACACGCCAGTGCCCACAACCGGAAACAATGCTGGCGGGAACGCAGCCGGAAAATGGCCCACAATAACCCACCGATCAATAGATTGATCGCGACAGAAAGCAGCAGCAAAGTCGGCAGGTGAACGGTAAATCCCATAGTCATCCCTGGTGACGGATTTTCGCAGTTTCACAGAGTACGCCCCCAGGGACGTTACGATCAGTAAGCTTTGTGTGTCGTTTCTTAGTGCATAAGCTAACAGGGAGCAGCCGCAGCCGCCAGCGCCGGCAGAGCGTGGCTGGCGGCTGGCCGTTTGGTTATGCGGCTTTCAGTGTCTTCATGTCGATCACGAAACGGTACTTCACATCGCCTTTCTTCATGCGCTCGTAGGCTTCGTTGATGTTTTTGATGTCGAGCATTTCCACGTCACAGGTGATGCCGTGATCGGCGCAGAAATCCAGCACTTCCTGGGTTTCGGGCATACCGCCGATGAGAGAGCCTGCCAGCACGCGGCGCTTGAATACCAGGCCGCCGGCTTCCAGGGGCGGATCGACCGGTTCCAGTAAGCCCACGAGGATGTGGGTGCCGTCGAACGTCAGGCAGTTCAGGTACGGATTCAGGTCATGCTGTACCGGCACGGTATCCAGCATGAAATCGAAGGATTCGGCGGCCGCTTCCATCTGGCTGTCGTCGGTGGAGACGACAACATGGTCGGCGCCCTGTTTCTTCGCCTCGGCCACCTTGCTTTCGGAGCGAGTGAAGATGGTGACCTCCGCGCCCAGGGCCTTGGCGAATTTCACGCCCATATGGCCGAGGCCGCCCATGCCGATAACGCCCACTTTGTCGCCAGGTCGAACGCCGTAGTGGCGTAGTGGGGAGTAGGTGGTAATGCCTGCGCAGAGAATGGGGGCGGCGGAGGCTGGGTCCAGCTTTTCCGGGACTTTCACGACAAAGCGCTCGCTGACCACAACCCGGTCGGAATAACCGCCGTAGGTGATGGAGCCGTCATAACGGTCCTCGCCATTGTAGGTGGCGGTCATGCCTTCCAGGCAATACTGTTCGAGGCCGGATTCGCAGGCGGAACAGCTACGGCAGGAATCCACCATGCAGCCTACGCCGACCGTATCGCCCACCTTATAGTCTGTCACGTCGGAGCCAACAGCAGTGACACGGCCAATGATCTCGTGGCCGGGAATTACCGGAAACTGCGTGACGCCCCAATCGTTCTGGGCGAAGTGGATATCGGTGTGGCAGACCCCGCAGTAGTCAATCTCAATGGAGACATCGTCCGGGCGCGGTTCGCGCCGTTCGAAGCTGATGGGGGCCAGCTTTGAGTCGGCTGATTCAGCTGCGTAGCCTTTTGCAGTCGCCATGGTCCGTGTTCCTTCTTTGTCGGTAAATGTTCAAACCTATACGCAGTAACTCCGGGTGTGAGTCAGTTTTTCAACCGCAAGTTCCTTTTATGAAAGGAATATCATCAAGGGTTAATGACGATGGGTGTGGCGGTAGTCGGTGGGGGACTGGCCCATGACCTTCTTGAACAGTCGCGAAAAATAATAGTTGTCGTCATAGCCCAGAAGGCTACTGATCTGGGTAAAGGAGTGGTCCGTGGTGTCCAGTAACTGGCAGGCCTGTTCCACTTTCAGGTGCAGGAAATGCTGGATCGGGGAGACGCCGGTCAGGGCCCGGTAGCGGGTGGCAAAGTGTGCGGGTGAGAGCCCCGTCAGGTCCGCCAGTTGATTGAGCGTGATGCGCTCATCCAGATGCTCGCGCATGAAGTTATGAATGATGTCCAGGTCTGGCTGCTGCGCCTGGCCGGCCTCGCCGACGCTCAGCGGAACGGCCGCCAGCAACTGGCGTAGCCGGTTGGCCACATGGACCAGGCCGGGGGTGCGGAAACCGGTCTGCCGTACCGAAAGCAGGCCGTTGAAGTCCACCAGCAATCGGGGTTGCCGACCGATGTGCTGAACGCGGATGCCGTCGGTAAATCCCATGTGTTCCCGAAAGTGTTCCGCCAATGGGCCTGCATAGTGCACCCAATGAATTGTCCATGGGTTCTCCGGTGCGGCGGTGTATCGGTGGGCGGCGCCGGCCGGTATCAGCACCAGGTCGCCCGCCCGTATCAGGCAGGGTTCGTCTTCGACATTCAGGTAGGCTTCCCCCTCCGTGCAATGGATCAAAAGATCGTCATTGTGGTGCTCCCGGTGCATGTGGTGGCCTGCGGCGCGGCGATAGTGACCGAAGGCGAGCGGGTACAGGTCGCGGGTCAGCGGATGTCGTGACAGGCCGCGTATGACCGGGTCAGGGATGACATAACGAATGCTGTCCGGCGGTACGGGCCACTGTGATGTTTTGGTCATCGTAGGCGCCTGTTTCATGATGGATTCGAAAGATAGTCCATCATGGTCGAAACTTAGTCAATCATTAAGCGGCAGAAGGCTGTGCTAGGATCGATGACAACCATAGGGCACAGGCCCAAAGACCTACAACAATGACAGGGAATATTGCTATGAAAAACGTACCCCTTTATATCGGTGGTGAGTTCGTCCAAAGCCAGACTGAGCAGTGGATTGACGTTACTGACCCAGCTACCAATGAAGTGATTGCCCGTGCACCCTGCACCACCGACGCCGAGATGCGTCGCGCTATCGACAACGCAGGCGAAGTGTTCAAGACCTGGAAAGAGGTCCCGGTCTCCGAGCGCGCCCGGGTGATGATGCGTTACCAGGCCCTGCTGAAAGAACACCATGATGAAATCGCCGAGATCCTGTCCAGCGAAACCGGCAAAACCTTCGAGGATGCCAAAGGCGACGTATGGCGTGGTATCGAGGTTGTGGAGCACGCAGCCAACATCCCCTCGCTGATGATGGGTGAAACCGTTGAGAACGTCGCCCGCGAGATCGACACCTATTCCTACACCCAGCCGCTGGGTGTCTGTGCCGGTATCACGCCGTTCAACTTCCCGGCCATGATCCCGCTGTGGATGTTCCCGATGGCCATTGCCTCCGGTAACACCTTCATTCTCAAGCCGTCCGAGCAGGACCCGCTGACCCCGATGCGTCTGGCGGAGCTGTTTGAAGAAGCAGGCGCCCCCAAGGGTGTGTTGCAGGTTGTCCACGGCGGTAAAGAACAGGTAGACGTGCTGCTGACCGATCCGGCCATCAAGGCTGTGTCCTTCGTTGGCTCCGTACCGGTGGGCCGTTACATCTACGAAACCGGCACCCGTAACATGAAGCGTGTACAGAGTTTCGCCGGCGCCAAGAACCACATGGTGATCCTGCCGGACGCGGACAAGAATCAGGTGGTCAAAGCTCTGGTAGGCGCATCGGTTGGTGCTGCCGGCCAGCGTTGCATGGCGATTTCCGTGGCCGTGTTCGTGGGCGAGGCCCAGGAGTGGATTCCGGAAGTGAAGGAAGCCCTGGCTGCGGTCAGACCCGGTGCCTGGAACGACAAGGGAGCCAATTATGGGCCGATTATCAGCAAGCAGGCGAAGCAGCGCGTGGAATCGCTGATTACCCGCGGTGAGGAAGAAGGCGCCAAGCTGCTGCTGGATGGCCGCAACTGCACCGTTGATGGTCTGCCTGACGGCAACTGGGTAGGGCCGACGCTGTTCGCCGGGGTCAAGCCGGAGATGGATGTTTACAAGGAAGAGATCTTTGGCCCGGTTCTGGCCTGCATGGAAGTGGACACCCTGGAAGATGCCATCAACCTGGTCAACGACAGCCCTTACGGTAACGGTACTTCCATCTTCACCAGCTCCGGTGGTGCAGCACGTCGCTACCAGCATGAGATCGAAGTGGGTCAGGTGGGTATCAACGTGCCCATTCCGGTGCCCCTGCCGTTCTTCTCCTTCACTGGCTGGAAAGGCTCCTTCTACGGTGACCAGCACGCCTACGGCAAGCAGGCGGTGAAGTTCTACACCGAGACCAAGACCATTACCTGTCGCTGGTTCAGCAGCGATGCGGTGGCTGAAACCAACTTCTCCATCCGCATGCGGTAAGGGGAGCCCATGAACTTTGATCTGACTGAAGATCAGCTGGCCTTCCGCGAGGCCGCCAGGGCCTTCGCAGAGAAGGCCATGGCGCCTCACGCTGCCAAATGGGATGCCGAGCATGTGTTCCCGGTGGAAGTGATTCGCGAGGCCGGTGAGATGGGCTTTTGCGGTATTTACACGCCGGAAGCCCAGGGCGGCATGGGGCTGTCGCGGCTGGATACCAGCGTGATCGTGGAAGAACTGGCGGCTGCCTGTCCTTCCACGGCCGCCTACATCACCATCCACAACATGGCGACCTGGATGGTGGCGCAGTTTGGCAATGCCGATATCCAGAAACAGATCGCCCCGAAAATGGCCAGTGGTGAATGGTTGGGTTCCTACTGCCTGACGGAACCGGGTGCCGGCTCTGACGCCGGTAACCTGCGCACCAAGGCCACACGGGACGGCGACAGCTATGTACTGAATGGCAGCAAGGTGTTTATTTCCGGCGCTGGCGCCACTCAGATGCTGGTGGTGATGGCTCGTACCGGTGAGCCGGGCAGTGGTCCCAAGGGCATTAGTGCGTTTGTGGTGCCCGCTGACAGTGATGGCATCCACTACGGCAAGGCCGAGGAAAAAATGGGCTGGAACAGCCAGCCCACCCGCCAGATTACCTTCGAGAACGTACGCGTGCCGGCCAATAACCGGCTGGGTGAAGAAGGTCAGGGCTTCATGATCGCCATGAAAGGCCTGGACGGTGGGCGCCTTAACATTGCCACCTGCTCCATGGGTGGTGCCCAGGCGGCGCTGCTGCGCGCGCGCAATTACATGCACGAACGCGAGCAGTTCGGCCAGGCCCTGGCGGGCTTCCAGGCGCTGCAGTTCAAGCTGGCGGACATGGCAACCAACCTGGTGGCCGCGCGCCAGATGGTTCGGTTGGCGGCCTACCGGCTTGATCAGGGCGATACCGAAGCCACCCTGCATTGCGCCATGGCCAAACGCTTCGCCACCGATGCGTGTTTCGAGGTGTGCAATGAGGCACTTCAGCTCCACGGTGGTTACGGCTATATCCGCGAGTATCCGCTGGAGCGCTACGTACGCGACCTGCGGGTGCATCAGATTCTGGAAGGCACCAACGAAATCATGCGGCTGATCGTAGCCCGCCGGCTACTGGAGCCTGGTGTCGCTGAAGCTATTCAATAAACGCTTCTGCCAACTAACAAAAGGCGAGAATTTACATGAGCGAACTGATTCAGCTGGAAAAACGCGGTCACACCGCGATCATCACCATTAACAATCCACCGGCCAATACCTGGACCAAGGCTTCTTTGAAAGCGCTGGAAGAGACGATTGAGGCGCTCAACGCCGATCGCAATATCTTTGCGCTGGTGGTCACTGGCCAGGGCGAAAAGTTTTTCTCCGCCGGTGCCGACCTCAAGGCCTTCGCCGATGGCGACATTGGTAACGCAAGTGTCATGGCGCAGGCGTTTGGCCAGGCTTTCGATGCCCTGGTTCGCTTCCGTGGCGTGTCAATTGCGGCCGTGAACGGCTATGCCATGGGGGGTGGCCTGGAGTGTGCCCTGGCCTGTGACATCCGCATTGCCGAGGAGCATGCCCAGATGGCATTGCCAGAGGCCACCGTTGGCCTGTTGCCCTGTGCCGGTGGCACCCAGAACCTGCCCTGGCTGGTCGGCGAAGGCTGGGCCAAGCGCATGATCCTGTGTGGTGAGCGTATCAAGGCCGACAAGGCCCTGAGCATCGGGCTGGTGGAGGAAGTGGTGCCGCAGGGCGCAGCCCTCGACAAGGCGCTGGAGCTGGCGGAGATGGCCGGCAAGCAGAGCCCGTCGTCTGTTGCCCGCTGCAAGACCCTGGTGATGAGCGCCCGTGACGGTCGCAGTCACGACGATGGCTGGAGAATGGAGCGGGAACTGTTTATCGAACTGTTCAGCACCGAAGACCAGCGCGAAGGCGTGAATGCGTTCCTTGAAAAGCGCACGCCGGAATGGAAAAACCGTTAAAAGCATCGATAAATCGGGCCGGATTACTGAGTGAATGGTATGAGCGATCAAGTAGTCATTTTTGAGGAACTGGAAGCCGCTGGCGGTAGCCGCATTGGTGTGGCACGGCTGAACGCTCCGCGCGCCATGAACGCATTGTCGCTGGAGATGATCCACCTGTTGAAGGCAAAGCTGGACCAGTGGGCCGCGGACGACACCATCGGCGCCGTGTGGCTGGAAGGCGAGGGCGACAAGGCCCTGTGCGCCGGCGGGGACATTGTGGCGCTGTATCGCGACATGACAGAGCCGCGCTCTGACAGTCGTGCCGTCAGTGAAGGGGATAGATTCTTCACCGACGAATACGAACTGGACTACCAGATTCACACCTATCCCAAGCCTTTTATTGTCTGGGGCAATGGCGTGGTGATGGGCGGCGGCATCGGCCTGATGTCTGGCGGCTCCCATCGCGTGGTGACGGAGCATTCACGTGTGGCGATGCCGGAAGTGAGTATCGGCCTGTACCCGGATGTCGGCGCTGGCTGGTTCCTCAACAAAATGCCGGGCCGGATCGGTTTGTTCCTGGGGCTGACCGGGGCGCGGATGAACGGCGCTGATGCGCTGTTTACCGGGTTGGCCGATCGGTTTATTCGCCACGACATGCGCGAGGAGGTCAAGCAGGCCTTGCAGCAGTCGGGCTTTGCCGGCCTTGAGGGTGGCGCCCATGCCGCTGTTAGCAAAGTGTTGCGCAGATTCGAGGAGGGCTCCCGCGAGGCAATGCCACAGGCCGTGGTACGCGAGCACTTTGATGTGATCCAGGCCCTTACCGACGGCGATTCGCTGGTGGACGTGGTGGATAACTTGAGCCAGTACGCCGGCGAAGATCCCTGGCTGATCAAGGCGGTCAAGACGGTCGCGGCGGCGTCGCCGGCGTCCCTGACTCTGACCTGGCAACACTATCACGACACCTTGCACGACAGCCTGTCCCAGGTTTTCGACAAGGAGCTTCAAATATCGAAACGCTGCCTGAAGATGGGTGAGTTTGCCGAGGGCGTCCGGGCACTGTTGATCGACAAGGACCTGAAGCCACGCTGGCATTTCCCGACACTGAAGAGCGTGGACCCGGAATGGATCGACCGATTCTTTATCGAGCCCTGAAAAAACCGAACAGACCAACACTGATCAAAAATGGAGAACAACAATATGGCGACTATCACATTTATCGGTCTTGGCAACATGGGTGGCCCTATGGCCGCCAACCTCGTTAAGGCGGGACACGACCTGACGGTGTTTGATCTGTCTTCCGAGGCGGTCAAGGCGCTCACCAGCGAAGGTGCGAAATCTGCAGCGACGATTCAGGAAGCAGTGGAGGGTGCCGAGGTGGTGATTTCCATGCTGCCTGCGGGCCAGCACGTGGAAGCGGTTTACCTGGGCGACAACGGCCTGCTGAAAAACCTGCCGTCCACCACATTGGTGATCGACTCCTCCACCATCGCACCGGAAACCGCGAAAGGTGTGGCCGAAGCAGCTGTGGCGGCTGGTATCACCTTTATGGATGCGCCGGTCTCCGGCGGTGTTGGTGGCGCCAAGGCGGGCACGCTGACCTTTATCTGTGGTGGTGAGGCGGACGCGTTCGAGCGCGCCAAACCCATTCTTGAAGGTATGGGGAAGAACATCTTCCACGCTGGCCCCCACGGTTCCGGGCAGGTTGCCAAGATCTGCAACAACATGCTGCTGGCCATCCTGATGAGCGGTACCAGCGAAGCATTGGCACTGGGCGTGAAGAACGGCCTGGACCCTGCGGTACTGTCGGAAATCATGAAACAGAGTTCCGGTGGTAACTGGGCGCTGAACGTCTACAACCCCTGGCCGGGTGTCATGGAGGGTGTTCCGGCGTCCCGTGACTACGAAGGCGGTTTCCTGGTGAACCTGATGAACAAGGACCTGGGGCTGGCCTTCGACAATGCGGTCAAGAATCAGGCCCCCATCCCCATGGGGTCGTTGGCCCGTAACCTGTTTGCGCTCCATGCCAACGAGGGTAATGGCGGGCTGGATTTCTCCAGCATACAGAAGTTCTATTACCGCGAGCAGGGCTGAACAGGCAGCGCCTTCAGGACCATCTGGGTCGAGCTTTTCGTTCATGCTGATGGGTTTTGAAGGCGCTTATTTTTAGCTTGAAGTTTACCTTTACGTAAACTATAGCCTGTGATACACATTGAGTTCAGAATTTGCCACAACAATAAAAGGACTGGATTATGAGCCTCCCGGATTACCAATCGGTCTATGACAATTTCGACCCCGCCAGCCTCGAAGCCGAGATTCTGGAGGGTAACCTGAACGATGGCCTGAACGTCTGTACGGAAATCTGTGACAAATGGGCAGACGCCCCCCAACGGGTTGCGCTTTATTACGAAAAAGCTGATGGCGGTTCCGGCAAGCTGACCTTCGCCGAGCTGAAAGAACAATCCGCCCGTTTTGCGAACTACCTGACCTCCCGCGGTATCGGCAAGGGCGACCGGGTTGCCGCCCTGCTGCCTCGCAGCCCTGAGTTGTTGATTGTCATCGCGGGCGCCCTTCGCGCTGGCGCCGTTTACCAGCCGCTGTTCACCGCCTTTGGCCCTGGTGCCATCGAGTATCGTTTCGAGCGCGCCAGCACCAAACTGGTGGTCACTGACCCCGTCAACTACCCGAAACTTACCGAGGTCAAGGACTGCGCACCTGTGGTGTGCGTGAGCGCGGCCGAAGTCAGTGGCGATATCCCGGACTTTGAAAAGACACTGGCAGAGCAGTCTGGCCAGTTTGAACCGGTACTGATCAAGGGTGGTGATCCGTTCCTGCAGATGTTTACCTCGGGTACGGTTGGTAAGTCCAAGGGTGTTGCGGTTCCTGCCAAGGCGTTGCTGGCGTTTTACGTGTACATGAAATATGCCATCGACCTGCGGGACGATGATGTGTTCTGGAACGTCGCTGATCCGGGCTGGGCCTACGGTCTTTACTACGCCGTGGTGGGCCCGTTGCTGATGGGGCATGCCACCCATTTCAACCCGGGCGCGTTTACCCCGGAAACCACCTACGACATGATCCGCAAGTACAAGATCACCAACCTGGCGGCGGCCCCGACTGCTTATCGGTTGCTGAAAGCCAATGACCACGTTCTTCCGGAAGGAGAGAATCTTGGCCTTCGGGTGGCCAGCAGTGCTGGTGAGCCGCTGAACCCGGAAGTGGTGAGCTGGATTGAGCGGCGTCATTTCTGCCCGGTCAAGGACCACTATGGCCAGACCGAAACCGGCATGACCTGCTGTAACTTCCATGGCCTTGATCATCCGGTGCGCCAGGGCTCCATGGGCTATTCCTCTCCTGGCCACAAAGTCGTTGCCCTCAATGAAAAGAATGAAGTTGTGGGCGAAGGTGAGATCGGCCAGTTGGCAGTGGATGTGAAGGCCTCGCCATTGTTCCATTTCGACGGCTACACCTGGGGCGAAAAAGACCCGTTCGTGAATGGCTACTACCTCACCGGCGATATGGTGGTGAATCACGGCGGTGGCTGCTTCTCATTCAGCGGCCGTGACGATGACATTATCACCACTGCTGGTTACCGCGTGGGCCCGGCCGATGTGGAAAGCACCCTGCTGGAGCACAAGGCGGTGGCCGAGTCTGGTGTGGTGGCGAAGCCCGACGAAAAGCGGGGTTCGATCATCAAGGCTTATGTGGTTATCAAGGGTGACCAGGAGCCTGAAAGCGAAGATGCCCTGAAGGACGAGCTGCAGGAGCTGGTTCGCCATCGCCTTTCCGCTCACGCCTATCCCCGTGAAATTGAATTCGTGGATGAGCTGCCGAAAACCCCCAGTGGCAAGATCCAGCGCTTTGTTCTGCGTAACCAGGCGAAGGAAGAGAAACAGGGATGATTGTCACCTTCGAGGAGCTGCAGGCCTTCCTCGCCGAACAGTTTCCCCAGGGTGCCCGCTACGGCACCCTGCAGGAACTGGGCGACGGTTGGGCCGAAATGAAGCTGGAGGTTGCTGAAGAGCATCTGCGCCCCGGCGGCACGGTGTCCGGCCCCGCGATGATGGCGTTGGCGGACGTGGCCCTGTATGCCGCACTGCTGGGAAAAATCGGCCTGGTGCCGCTGGCGGTGACCAGTAACCTAAACATCAACTTCCTGCGCAAGCCCGTGGCCCACAGCCCGATCCGGGCGCGGGCCAGCATGCTGAGAATCGGCAAGACCAGTGGGGTGGGTGAAGTCTATATTCTCTCCGATGGCCTGGAAGACCCGGTTGCCCATGCCACCATCACCTACGCGATTCCGGCGCAGCGGTGACGGCATGAACGTCAGCAATCTTTCGGTTTCCCTGGGGGGGGGCGTCAGGGTTCAGGCCCAGCGCCTGAGCCACGGTGACCGTACCGGACCTGTGTTGGTGTTCCTGCATGAATCCCTGGGCAACATTGCCTTGTGGAAGCAGTTCCCGCGCCAGTTGGCGGAGGTCACGGGCCTCGATGCGCTGATTTATGAGCGCCGTGGTTACGGTGCCTCCAGTGACGAGCCGTTGCCCCGTCCCTACGATTATCTGGAGCAGGAAGGCACCGTGTGGTTGCCCCGGCTGCTGGATGCGCTGGCGATTGATGAGGTGATTCTGGTGGGCCACAGCGATGGCGGCTCCATTGCCCTGATTGCCGCAGCAGCGTTGGAAGGGCGGGTAAAAGGGTTGGTCACCATGGCCGCCCATACCTGGGCCGATCACCTCACCCTGGCTGGTATCCGCGACATGCGCCGTCGCTACCTGGAAGAAGGTATTCGCGAGAAGTTACTGCGCCATCACGGCGAACGCACTGATGCGTTGTTCTACGCCTGGCAGGACGTCTGGCTGGATGAGGGATTTCAAGAGTCCATGGACTTTGGCCCTTGGCTGGACGCCATTCGTTGCCCGGCTATGATCATTCAGGGGGACGATGATGAATACGGCGTTCCAGAACAGGTGACCCGGATTGTGGAGGGTATCGGGCATCGGGCTGAACCGGTGTTCATGGCTGGCACGGGGCATTCGCCCCACTTGCAGCAGCCTGCCCAGGCGCTGACGTTGGTCAGTGATTTTTTGCGAATGGCGATTGGCCAAAAAAGTACGATTTTCGGTTGACGTTTACGTAGACGTCAATCTACTCTGTACACAGTATAAACGCACAACAATAACAAAGGTAGAATGGCTCATGAGTGACCCGTTCGTTCTGGAGACCCAAAGCCTCGTCAAAGAGTTCAAGGGCTTTGTGGCGGTCGATGACGTTAACCTGAAGGTGCAGCGTGGCCACATACATGCCCTGATCGGCCCTAATGGCGCGGGCAAGACCACGGTATTCAACCTGCTCACCAAATTCCTGATTCCTACCCGAGGCAAAATCCTGTTCAAGGGTGAGGACATCACTTCAATGAAATCGGCGGCCATTGCCCGCAAAGGGGTGGTCCGTTCCTTTCAGATTTCTGCGGTTTTTCCCCATATGACGGCGCTTGAGAACATTCGCGTCGCTCTGCAGAGCTTTGAAGGAAACTCCTTCCGCTTCTGGAAATCCGGCGAGTCCCTGAACAAGCTCAATGAGCGTTGCATGGAACTGCTGGACAGTGTGGGGCTGACTGAATTCGCCAATACCACCACAGTCGAACTCGCCTACGGTCGTAAACGCGCCCTGGAACTGGCCACCACTCTGGCCATGGAGCCGGAGCTGCTGTTGCTGGATGAGCCCACACAGGGAATGGGCAGTGAAGACGTGGAGCGGGTCGTTGAACTGGTGCGCAAGGCCGCTCAAGGCCGCACGGTGCTGATGGTGGAACACAACCTGGGTGTGGTCAGCAAATTGTGCGACCGGGTCACCGTGCTGGCACAGGGGGCCGTGCTCACCGAAGGCGACTACCAACAGGTGTCCGATGACCCCCGTGTGCGTGAGGTGTATATGGGTGGCACGGCCACCAAGAAGCAGGAGGCGGCGGAATGACCCAGGCCCACTCGAAAGATTACGAACAGCTACGAATCTCCGGGCTTCACGCGTTCTATGGCGAGTCCCACATTCTCCATGGCATTGATCTGGAGGTTCAGCGCGGGGAACTGGTCACCCTTCTGGGCCGCAACGGGGCCGGGCGTAGCACAACCCTGAAAGCGATTATGAATATGGTGGGCCGCCGCACCGGCTCGATCATGATTAACGGTGAGGAGACCATGACGTGTGCGCCTCACCACATTGCAAGGTTGGGAGTAGGGTATTGCCCCGAACACCGGGGCATTTTTTCCGGACTCAATGTCATGGAAAACCTGACGCTTCCGCCGGTCGTCCGAAGTGGCGGCATGGGGTTGGAGGAAATTTTCTCCATGTTCCCCAACCTATACGAACGCCGTACCAGCCCTGGCACCAAACTATCGGGTGGTGAGCAGCAGATGCTGGCCATGGCCCGGATTCTGAGAACGGGCGCCAACATGCTGTTGCTGGATGAAATCACCGAAGGCCTGGCTCCGGTCATCGTTGAAACACTGGGCGAGGTGTTGGTCAAGCTGAAGGAAAAAGGCCTGACCATTGTCCTGGTTGAGCAAAATTTCCATTTCGCCGCACCCCTGGCGGACCGTCACTATGTGATGGAACACGGCCAGATTGTGGAGGAGATCAGCGCCGACGAGCTTGAGGCCAAGCAGTCGATGCTGGACAAGTACCTGGGTGTGTAAGGCCTGGGGATGAGAGTGAAATAAAGAGTGCAACAAGAGCAATAAGAACGAAACCCGAAAACCAACGCAAAGACAGTAGCGGAGAAACAACAATGACAATCACCAAAAAGCTTCTGACATCAGCGATTGCATCAGCCATGTTTGTGGGTGCTGCCCAGGCTGAGATATCCGACAACACCGTTAAAATCGGTTACCTGGCCGACATGTCCGGCACCTATCGTGACCTGGCCGGCCCCAATGGCCAGACAGCCCTGGAAATGGCCATCGCGGACTTCGGTGGCACGGTCAATGGCGCCAAGATCGAAGTGGTCAGCGCGGATGATCGTAACAGCCCGGATTCCGCCTCCAGTACTGCCCGGCGCTGGGTGGAGAACGAGAACGTTGATTTGATCGCCGGCCTGGTTGCTTCCTCGGTCACCATTGCCGTCAGCAACATCCTGGAAGAAAACGACAAACTGGGTATCGTCTCCGGTTCTGCCGCGTCCAGTATTACCAACGAGCACTGCACGCCGAACCACATCCACTACGTGTATGACACCTATCCGCTGGCCAACGGTACGGCAAGCGCGGTGGTTAAAGAAGGTGGCAAGAGCTGGTTTATCCTGACCGCTGACTATGCCTTCGGTCACGCCCTGGAAGGCGACGTAACCCGTGTGGTGGAAGAGAATGGCGGCGAAGTGATGCAGGCAGTGCGTCATCCCTTCCCAACCTCTGACTTCTCGTCCTTTATCCTGCAGGCGCAGTCCTCAGGCGCTGACGTGGTGGCCCTGGCAAACGCCGGTGCAGACACCACCAATGCCATCACTACCGCCGGTGAATTCGGCCTGACCCAGTCCGGCCAGACCCTGGCGGCGCTGTTGTTGTTCCTGACCGACGTTCACGCACTGGGTGCTCAGTCTGCCCAGGGCATCCAGCTCACCACCGGCTGGTACTGGGACATGAACGACGAAACCCGTGCCTGGTCTGACCGTTTCATGGAAAAAACAGGCGTTCGTCCCACCATGGTTCACGCCGGTATCTACTCCAGCACCATGCAGTACCTGAACGCCGTGAAGGCCACCGGTTCGGATGCCGCCCAAACGGTACGCAAGCAGATGATGGATACGCCGATCAACGACATGTTTGCCAAGAACGGCATCATTCGTGAGGACGGCCGTATGGTTCACGACATGTACCTGGCGGAAGTGAAAACGCCCGAGGAGTCCAAGAGCGAGTGGGACCTGTACGACATCGTACGCACCATCCCAGGGGACGAGGCCTATCGCCCGCTGTCTGAGAGCAAGTGCAAGCTCGTAACCAAAAACTGATGTTCTGACCGACTGGGCCGTCCCGCGCTATCCAGCAGTGCTGGCGGGGCGGCCACTGACCTGCAGACACGCAACTTGTGAATGATCCGTTGCGCTGCTTTTGGAGTTTGTAACATGACCGAGATTCTGGGAGTCCCCGTGGCCGTGCTGTCTGGCCAGTTGATGCTCGGGGTGATCAATGGTGCCTTTTACGCTCTGCTGAGCCTCGGCCTGGCGGTAATATTTGGCCTGCTGAAAATCATCAACTTCGCCCACGGTGCCATGTACATGCTCGGTGCGATGTGTACCGTACTGATTTTTGATGCCTTCGGAGTCAACTACTGGGTAGCGCTCTTCGTCGCACCCGTGATTGTTGGCTGTTTCGGCATTCTGCTGGAGTACTTCCTGTTGCGCCGCATCGCGGGCCAGGATCACATCTACAGCCTGTTGTTGACCTTCGGGATTGCACTGATCCTTCAAGGTGTTCTGACCAATATTTACGGCGTTTCCGGCCTGCGTTATTCCATGCCGGAGGTGTTCAGAGGTGGTATGAACCTCGGGTTCATGTTCCTTCCCTACTATCGAGCCTGGGTGATCGTGGCTGCCTTGCTGGTGTGCTTCGCAACCTGGTTCATGATTGAGAAAACCCGGCTTGGCTCCTACCTGCGGGCCGGCACGGAAGATTCCCAGCTGATGCAGGGGTTTGGCATCAATGTGCCACTGCTGATCAGCCTCACTTACGGTTTTGGTGTCATGCTCGCCGCCTTCGCCGGTGCGCTTGCCGCACCCATATATTCGGTATCGCCGGTAATGGGCTCCAACATACTCATCGTGGTGTTTGCCGTGGTCGTCATCGGCGGCATGGGTTCTATCGCCGGAGCCGTCGTTACCGGCCTGATGATGGGGGTAGTAGAAGGGTTCACCAAAGTGTTCTACCCGGAAGGGTCGGCAGCCGTGATCTTCCTGGTGATGGTGGTTGTCCTGTTGATTCGCCCGTCGGGCCTGTTTGGTAAGGAGGCATAGTCATGGCGAACGCAACCACGCAGACAGATATCCAGCAAAGCATTATTCAGCAGCAGAAATCCGAGCAACGCAAGAAGCAGATTTTGAATCTTGTGCTGCTGGCGCTGCTCCTATTGGCACCGGCGGTGATGTACCCCGTGTTCCTGATGAAAATCCTGTGCTTCGCCCTGTTCGCAGTGGCGTTCAACCTCCTGCTGGGTTACACCGGCCTGCTGTCTTTCGGGCACGCTGCGTTCCTGGCGGCGGGCTCATACACTACCGGTTACCTGCTCTCGAATTTCTCCGGTCTGACGACCGAAATGGGGATTCTGGTGGGCACAGCGGCGGCAACGGTGTTGGGGCTCGGCTTCGGGGTTGTGGCCATTCGCCGCCAGGGAATCTATTTCGCGATGATCACCCTGGCGTTGGCGCAACTGGTCTACTTCTTCTTCGTACAGGCCCCGTTTACCGGTGGTGAGGACGGTATGCACGGCGTACCCCGCGGCCACCTGTTCGGCTTTGTTGACCTGAGTAACAACTACGCCATGTACTATTTCGTGCTGGCGGTCTTCCTGGGAGGCTATCTGGCGGTGCAGCGCATTGTCGGCTCGCCCTTCGGGCAGGTGCTCAAGGCGATCAAGCAGAACGAGCCCAGGGCGGTGTCCCTTGGCTACAACGTGGATCGCTACAAGCTCCTCGCATTCGTGATCTCCGCAGGCCTGGCCGGCCTGGCCGGATCGGTGAAAACCGTGGTGTTCCAGCTTGCGTCTCTCAACGACGCTCATTGGCACATGTCCGGCGAAGTCATCCTGATGACTCTGTTGGGTGGTACCGGCACGTTGCTGGGCCCGGTGGTCGGCGCCACTTTCGTGGTGAACCTGGAATATCAGCTGGCCCAGGGGCCGCTGGGTGACTGGGTAGATCCCATTCTTGGCGGTATCTTCGTGCTGACGGTGATGGCTTTCCGCTCGGGTATTGTGGGTGAGATCCAGAACTTCATGCGCAAGAACATGAGTTAATCGTCGCTGGCCGCCCAACTGCCATACCCCAACGCCATGACCCGGGCCACTTCGGCCTCGGGTATGGCTGTCAGGTCGCCCAGTTCCAAGGTGTCGTAGTGAAACACATAGAGGCGGGACGTGAATTCCGCCACGGGCAGGGACGCCTCACCCCGAATCTCTCCGTTTCCCCGGGTTGAGCAGGTGATGCCCTGGCCCCAGTCCTGGCCGCTGTCGTTATTGGGGTTGAAGAAGTACACCCGCATTTCGTTTCTGGGGCTCAGGGCCACTCTCAGGATAGTAATGGCATGTCGGCCGACGAAGCGGGCGGCGCTGTCGGTAACGGCGATACCGGCAGGCTGGTGGTGAATCACCGGAATGTTGCCGTTGTAGTAGGGGTGATAGCTGGCGTAGAAGTGCCGGATGAAATCGTCGTAGTCGGTGACTTCCCCAGTGTGGATATCGGCCACTACCTTGAAGCCGTGGCTGACCCACCAGCCATAGAACTCCGGGTTGATCCAGCGGTGGGCGTCGTCGTTACGGTCTTCGCAGCGCCGCCACATCTCACCGTATATCCGGTCCAGATGGGGAATCAGGATCAGTGAAACCGGATCCACATCCACCGGAGTATCTTTGACCAGGCCCGGCTCCAGGTTCTTGGATGACACTTCCCAACCTTCAAACCGACTCAGTACCTCGTTGTCGCGGGCTGCCCAGGTGAGTACCTGCAGCAGGTAATCAGCCTCGTTGGCCGCCCACATGGACAATCCTATGGCAGACTGGCAACTGGGGTTGTTGCCCTGGCCCACGCCCAGTGGCTGGCCCAGAAGGTTGAGCACGCCGGCCAGCAGGAACACTCTTGGTGGAACCTCATCGCCGAACGCTTCTGACAGAGCCTGCTCGGTTTCCGCCGATAATTTAAGCTTGATCTGCCGCCACAGTGCCTGGGCGACCGGTGGGGTGAACAGCGAACCCCGCTCCAGCATCATGGTCAGCCCGTAGACCGCCTGACAGGTTTCCGGATGGATGGCTTCATCAATCAAGGCATCCACAAGCTGGTTGTAGCAGTAGAGGTCATCCAGCCCGGTCATTGTCAGGCCCAGGGCCGTGGGGATAAGTTCGTCCTCGTCGCTGGTACGAAGGAAACGTAAGAACACGGCATGATAAGGGGACGCAAGCCCGGTGTCGTGCATGTTGCGGGCGAACTCGCTGGCTTCCGCGGACAGTTCAACGTCGTCCATCTGGGTCAGGCGTAGCTGGTAAACGTCCAATCCGGGGTCTTCGCGGCTGCCGGGTGTTGGTGCGAACAGGGCCCGTACCAGCCGGGTGGCGTCGGCCGTGCCGGTGGTTTTCAGTTCCGGGTCGTACAGGCATTTGGCGATCTGGCCGATCATGTCGCAGATGCTGTCCACCTGCACAGGGCCTTGTTCCAGTAGCCGCCACACCTCAGCCACCAGGCTGTCCAGCAGGTTCTCGTAGCCAAGGTGGGATATCAGGTATTGGTAAAGCCCCAGCACCAGGGGGCCGAGTTGCTTGGGCCGTTCGCGGTCGGCTTCGGTGAGAGTGCCAGACAGCAGGTCCAGGTTCAGGGCCATCACCTGGGTGAGGAAATGCCGGGCCTGCTCGGAGGAAATGCCAGGGTGAAAATAGTCACCGCGCACCACCGCCAGCAGCCGTATTTCGCTGATCGCCTCGACAACGGTGGTAACCGCACCGGCTTCTCGCAGTGAGTGCTTGGCCAGGGCAGGTTGCAGGGTGGCAGGTTTAGACCAGTCACTGGTGCCGAATATACCGGCGGATTCCAGAGCGCGAACCCGACGGTACAGGACATCGAAACCTCCCGGCAGCGTCATTAGAAGGCGCGCACGCTCCAGCAGCCCCAGGCTGGAGGCTTGTGGTGACGCGCTGCGGGCGCGGGCAAAGTCTGCCAGAGCGGCATCGAATTGCAATGAAGCCTGGGCAAGATCCAAGGGTTAACTCCTTTTTTCGTTTTTCCTCGCTCCGTCACTGGCAGTGTAGTCGGCCCCGGGCCAGAGACAAAGCTGGCGATGATCAGGTCGTCCAGCAGAAGTTGTGTCAATCGTTTATGGTGTAGGTACAGATATACGACTCTGTCTCGGAGGCCTGTTTGATCGACTATACCCTGCTGACATTGGCCATCGCCCTGCTCGCGGTGACCGTCCTCGGCAAAGTGCGCCTTCATGACTGGTGGATCCGTGCCTGTGAGTTCCCCCGTGTTCAGATTGTCAGCCTGGCGGTATTGGTGGCGTTCGCAGCGCTATGGCTGGAGAACGATGGCCTGCAAAAGTGGGTGCTTGCGATATTGGTGGTGGTGCTTGCGTTGCAGCTGTATCGCATTTTGCCGTGGACACGCTTATGGCCCCTGCAGGTGCAATCAGCGGAGTCCGGCCAGGAAGACCGCTGTGTCACATTGATGATTGCCAACGTACTGACGCCCAACCGCAACAGCGAGGGTCTGATTCGCCAGGTCCAGGAACACCGGCCAGATGTGTTGCTGACTCTGGAATCGGATCAGTGGTGGGGCGATCAGCTGGATGCGGCTTTTGGTGACTGGCCGACCATTATCCGCGTGCCGCTGGACAACCTCTATGGCATGCATCTGTATTCGAGGCTGCCGTTGGAAGAGGCCGAGGTGAGCTACCTGATTCAGGACGATATCCCTTCGATCCACGGCTGGTTGAGGTTACCCTCGGGTGATCGTGTGAAACTGCACGCCGTGCATCCGCGCCCACCGGCACCCAGTGAAAGTGAGGAGTCCCTGTGGCGGGATGCTGAACTGTTACTGATCGGCCAACAGATTCATAAAGATGGTTACCCCGCCATTGTCGCCGGTGACCTGAACGATGTGGCCTGGTCCCGCACCACGCGGCTGTTTTGCCGCGTCAGCGGCATGCTGGACCCGCGTCGGGGGCGGGGCATGTTCAACAGCTTTCACGCCGAACGCTGGTACCTGCGCTGGCCGCTGGACCACGTCTTCACCACCGAGCATTTTACGCTGGGCAGAATTGAACGGCTCGCCCCCTTTGGTTCCGACCACTTCCCGATACTGACCACGCTGTGCTTCCGCCCTTCAAGAGCGGATGAGCACGAAGCTCCGGAAGCGGACCGCGACGAGCACCAGGAAGCCCGTGAGAACATTCGCGAAGGCAAGATTCGGGATCAGGATGACTAGGCGCGCTGTGGTATGTCCCTATCTTGCAAATTGCCCCGGAAAGCAGGATAAAGGAGCCTTGAAAATCTCCTGTGCCGGCCCCTCGCCACAGGCCTGTTTGAGTTTTGAAAGGCTGACCTTATGGGTTCTGGTTTTGCGAGCGCTGACGCATTCCTTCAGGCACACCCCGAACTGCAGTTTATTGACCTGCTGATCCCGGATATGAACGGCATTGTCCGCGGTAAACGCGTGGACCCTTCAACCCTGCCCAAGGTGTTTGAGCGGGGCATCGCGATGCCGGCGTCCATCTTTGCCCTGAATATCCAGGGCACTACCGTGGAAGAGACCGGTCTGGGCCTGGATATCGGCGAGGCGGACCGTGTGTGCCTGCCCATCGACGGTACGCTCACCATGGAACCCTGGCAGAAGCGGCCCACTGGCCAACTGCTGCTGACCATGTATGAGCTGGATCGTGAGACGCCCTTTTTTGCGGACCCGCGCGTGGTGCTGCAGAACATCGTCAAGCGGTTTGAAGAACTGGGCCTGACGCCGGTGGCGGCCTATGAGCTGGAGTTCTACCTGATCGACCAGGAAAACCTCGCCGGCCGACCCCAGCCTCCCAAGTCGCCCATTTCCGGCAAGCGCCCGGCGGGCACCCAGGCCTATTCCATCGACGACCTGGATGAATACGCGGAATTCCTGGCGGATGTGCTTGATGCGGCCCATGAGCAGGAATTGCCGGCGGATGCCCTGGTGGCGGAATCCGCCCCTGGCCAGTTTGAGGTGAACCTGCATTACGTGGATGACGCCGTGCAGGCCTGCGACCACGCCACCCTGCTCAAACGCCTGATCAAGAACATGGCCTACGACCATGAGATGGACACCACCTTCATGGCCAAGCCGTATCACAACCAGGCGGGTAGCGGCATGCACCTGCACGTCAGCCTGATTGATGGGGAAGGGCGCAATGTATTTGCCGGCGACGCCGAGGAACCCAACGACATGCTGCGCTGGGCCGTTGGTGGGCTGGTGGCCACCATGAACGACGCCATGGCGCTGTTCTGTCCGAACATCAACTCCTACCGCCGGTTCAGCCCGGAATACTACGTGCCCAGTGCGGCGACCTGGGGTGTGGATAACCGCACGGCCAGCCTGCGCCTACCGGGTGGGGATCCCGATGCTCTGAGGATTGAGCACCGCGTTGCGGGTGCTGATGCCAACCCGTACCTGCTGATGGCGGCGGTGTTGGCGGGCATTCACTACGGTATTTCCAACCGCATCGAGCCACCGCCGGTGACCGTGGGCAACGCCCACGAACAGCACGAAGCCAGTCTGGTGAATAACCTGCGGGATGCGCTGCGGGAGCTCGGTCAGTCGCCGGTGATGGCGGACTATCTGGGAAGGGAATTTCTGGATGTGTTCGTCGCCTGCAAGGAGCACGAACTGAACGAGTTCGAGATGACCATCTCAGATCTCGAATATCTCTGGTACCTGCATACGGTTTAATGGTTTTCAGGAATTGGAGCAACGGCGCCATGGGCGCCGTTTTTCGTAGCGTGGGTTAGTCCAGCACCAGCCAGGTGGCCTTCAGTTCCGTGTACTTGTCGAATGCATGCAGGGACTTGTCGCGCCCGTTGCCGGACTGCTTGAAACCGCCGAACGGTGCAGTCATGTCGCCGCCGTCGTAGTGGTTGATCCACACACTGCCGGCCCGCAGTGCCTTGGCCACTTTGTGGGCGGTATTGATATTGGAGGTCCACACGGCGGCTGCGAGCCCATAGATGGAATCGTTGGCAATCTCAATGGCCTCCTCGGCGGTGGTGAAACCGATCACCGAGAGCACCGGCCCGAAGATTTCCTCCGAGGCAATGCGCATGCGGTTGTTCACGCCATCGAACACCGTGGGCTGCACGAACAGACCGCCGGACTCTTCCATCACCCGTTGCCCGCCTTCCACCAGGGTTGCCCCTTCGGAGCGGCCGATGCCAATGTAGTCGATGATGCGATCAAGCTGGGCCTGGTCGACGATGGCGCCGCAGGTTGTGGCCGGGTCCAGCGGATGGCCGGGGCGCCAGGTTGTCAGGGCTTCACGGATCAGCCCGACGAATTCAGCGCGGATGCTTTCTTCCACCAATAACCGACTACCAGCGGTACAGACCTCCCCTTGATTGAAGGCAATGGCACTGGCGGCTTCGGCGGCGGCTTTTCTCAGGTCCGGGGCATCGGCAAACACGATATTGGGGCTCTTGCCGCCGGCCTCCAGCCACACCCGTTTCATATTGGACTGGCCGGCGTAAACCATCAGTTGCTTGGCCACGTTGGTGGAACCGGTGAACACCAGGCAGTCCACGTCCATGTGCAAGGCCAGGGCCTTACCCACGGTATGGCCGAAACCGGGGAGTACGTTGAACACGCCGTCGGGTATGCCGGCTTCGGTGGCCAGTGCCGCCAGGCGAATGGCTGTGAGCGGCGATTTTTCCGAGGGTTTGAGGATCACTGAGTTCCCGGTAGCCAGCGCCGGCGCGATTTTCCAGGCCGCCATGATCATGGGGAAGTTCCAGGGCACGATGGCGGCCACCACACCCATAGGCTCCCGGGAAATCATGCCGATCTGGTTGTGGGGTGTGGGGGCGAGCTCCCCATACACCTTGTCGATGGCTTCGGCGGTCCAGCGTATGGCGCGGGCGGTGGCCGGTACGTCCACCGTACGGGCATGGCTGATGGGTTTGCCCATATCCAGGGTGTCCAACAGGGCCAGTTCGTCGCCGTGGGCTTCGATCAAGTCCGCAAAGCGAATCAGCACGGCTTTGCGTTTGGCCGGGGCCAGCTCACGCCAGTCGCCGCGCCCAAAGACTTTTCGGGCGATGGCTACGGTTTTGTCCGCATCGGCTTTGTCGCAACTGGCCACTTGGGCCAGTTCGCGACCGTTTACCGGGCTGATCGACGGAAAGGTTTCACCGTTTACCGCCCAGCGATAACTGCCCTTTACATAGGCGCGGCCCTCTATGGCGAGGGTGTCGGCCATTGCCTGCCACTCGGGCTGGCTAGTGGGTGTTCCGGAAATGGCATTGGTGGATACAGGGTCAGACATGGCGGCCTCGAAGGCAAAGGAATGGCGTCATCATAGCAGGTGTTTGAGCCGCGTCGACGGCCTTCCATATAGGTACAAGAACGTGTCTTCCCGTGGGCTGAAAGCCGGCATAGACTGAGTTCGGCGGGCAACAGGATTGCCCTTTTCATTGCCTGCCAAAGAACCCTTTTTGATAACCCATTTGGCACAACTCCATGACCCAGTATTCCCCGGTTCCATCCTTTTACGCGGCATCGGCCAATCCGGCCCCTACACGGCCGGCGCTTCAGGGCGTTTGCGAGGCTGATGTGTGCGTGGTCGGTGCTGGTTACACCGGGTTGTCGACCGCATTGTTCCTGGCCGAAGCCGGTTTCAGTGTGGTGGTGCTCGAAGCCGTTACCGTGGGCTGGGGTGCCTCCGGCCGCAATGGCGGGCAGATCGTCAACAGCTTCAGCCGTGACCTGGACGCAATCGAACGCCAGACCACAGCGGATCACCTGACCCACTTGGCGTCCATGGCGTTTGAGGGCAGCCAGATCATTCGTCAACGGGTGCGGGACTACGGCATCCAGTGCGACCTTAAAGAGGGCGGAATTTTCGCGGCCCTGAATGCACGGCAGCTCAGCCATCTGGAGGATCAACAGGCACTCTGGCGGCGGTTCGGATACGGGAATCTGGAACTGCTGGATCGGGAAGGTATTCGTGCCCGGGTTGGCACCGAGCGCTATGTCGGCGGTGCGATTGATCACACCGGGGGGCATATCCATCCCCTGAACCTGGCCCTGGGCGAGGCGGCTGCCCTGGAATCCCTCGGTGGCGTGATCCACGAACATTCAGCCGTTACTGACATTGTTCATGGCCAACCTGCCACGGTGAAAACCGATCAAGGCGAAGTGCGGGCAGCGTTTGTGGTGCTGGCGGGCAATGCCTATCTCGGCGGACTGGTGCCGGAACTGGGCGCCAAGTCCATGCCCTGCGGCTCTCAGATCGTCGCCACCGAACCGTTGGACGATGCCCTCGCCAGACAACTCCTGCCGCAGGACAACTGCGTGGAAGACTGCAACTACCTGCTGGATTATTTCCGCCTGTCCGGCGACAAGCGGCTGATCTACGGCGGTGGTGTGGTCTACGGTGCTCGCGACCCGGCCAACATCGAACGGCTGATTCGCCCCAACATGCTGAAAACGTTCCCGCAGCTGGCCGATGTGAAGATCGACTACGCCTGGACCGGCAACTTCCTGCTCACCCTGTCACGCCTGCCGCAAATGGGCCGGCTGCAGAACAACGTGTTTTATTCCCAGGGCTGCTCCGGCCATGGCGTAACCTTTACCCATGTTGCGGGCAAGGCGTTGGCAATGGCCATCCAGGGCCAGGCCGAGCGTTTCGACGCCTTCGCCAGCCTGCCGCATTACCCATTTCCGGGAGGGCGGGCGTTTCGGGTACCTTTGACGGCAATAGGGGCCTGGTATTACGCGTTGCGGGATCGGTTGGGGGTGTAAGGAAGCCGGCAGCCTATGTGTTGCTGTAAATCGACAGCTCCCGGGCGTGCCGCTCTGGTTTGGGGTCATCAAGGGACTCCACGGCTTCAATCTGCGCAATGTAGTCCGCCGGCAAGCCGTTTTCCCGGGCGCCGATGAGCACGTGGTCCTTGTACCAGTGGAAGGGTTTAAGTGAGTTGTTGGTGCGGGTGGCATAATACATCCAGGCGTGCAGGGTGCCTTGTTCGGTTTTCAGCTCAACCTGCTTCTCATCGTAGCCAAACCCCAATGCCTCATGCCGGTCCAGGTCTGGTTTCTCTGAATCATCAATTTCGTACACCACGCCGGTCACCCAGTCCCCCGGGTTGCCGGTCTCTTCCGCGTTGCATTTGGCGGAGCCGTCGCTGGCGGATTTGTGGAAGCGGAGCCGATGGGCTGTAAGCTCTGCGACAGCTATGAATCGGGCTGATGGAACCCGGGCCTGGAGTCGTCGTTGCGACATGTTGGAGCCATAGCTGAAGCAGAGCATGCAATGTCCTTGTTGGCGATTACATCGAGCCTACCAGTGATGACGACGTCATGGCAGGTGTCGCCTTGGTGAGTGTTTCCTGCAACGCCAGCACCAGTTCATCCACCTGTTGTTCCGCCTCAGCAACGGATTGCGCCAACACATCACCGCCTTCCTCCTGATTTTCAATGGCAATGCTATGTACATTGGTGATGCCGATAAACTCAAGCACCGTGGTCAGGCCTGGCTCAAGGTGATTCATATGTGCCAACTCCCCTCCGGGCTCGAATCCAGCCCCGCCACGGGAAGACAGGATAACCGCGTGGCGGGGGCGGTCTGCTAGCAGTGCTGTGAAGGGGGCTTCTGGGGTGGATGGGTCGTACTCCACGGTCCTGCCCATACGAACAACCAGGTCCACCCATGCTTTCAGAGCCGCTGGCATACCAAAATTATAGAGTGGCGCACCAATGACCAGTATGTCCGAGGCGACCAGTTCATCGATCAGTTGGTCACTTTCTGCCAGTGTGTCGTTCATCCAGGGCTCGTGCTTTTCGGGCGGAGTAAAGGCCGCCTGTATCCATTGCTGATCAATGAAGGATGGGGGCGTGCCGCCGATATCGCGGTAGGTCACGGTATCGCCAGGGCGTTGAGCCTGCCACCGGGAAACTAACCGGTGTGTCAGGCTGCGGCTGTGGGAGCCGTGTTCGTGGATGCCGGCGCGGCCAGGGCGGGCAGAGGCGTCGAGTTGCAGGATATGAGTCATTTTGGGCTCCATCAGGTTGTAAGTAAATTCATCTGTTGTTGACAGTGAATTAAGCCTAAAACCATACTTAAAGGGCCACAAACGATGATTTTTCGCACCTATAGATGAGACAAATTCACCCATGAACCCCCGTCGTCTGCCTTCGCTATCCGCCTTGCGAGCCTTTGAGGCTGCTGCCCGCCATGAGAGTGCCAAGCAGGCTGCCCAGGAGCTGTCGGTGACCGCCACGGCCATCAGCCATCAGATTCGCGGGCTTGAGGAGGCACTGGGGGTTGAGCTATTCATTCGCAAACCCCGGCAATTGGTGCTGACGTCCCAAGGGCGAGAACTGCAGGAGGTGCTGGGGGCTGCGTTCGATAACATCGGCAATGCCATAGAGCGGCTGAAGGCGGTGCCATCGCGCCAGGCGGTTACTCTCTCGACCACGCCGGCTGTGGCGGTACGTTGGCTGCTATCCTGGGTGTGCATGTTGCGAGACAGCCATCCGAACATTGATCTGCGCATCCACGCCTCACACGAACCAGTGGCCCTGGACGGGGTTACGGCGGATCTCGCCGTTCGCTACGGTGATGGTCATTGGCCGGGTTTGGTCGCGGAGAAGCTGTTCGATAACACGTTTATACCGGCTTGCAGCCCCTACCTCGGGCTGAAACGGCCTGAAGATCTGCCCAACCATCCGTTGATTCACTTTCGTCCCCAGCAGACCATAGTCAACCCGATAGATTGGGCGGGTTGGCAGAAACAGGCGGAAATATCGGGGTTGGATGTCAGTGCCGGGTTGGTGTTTTCGGATGAAACCCACGCCATCTCCGCTGCGGTAGGTGGCCAGGGCGTGGCACTGATGAGCCGGCCGTTGATTGAGGATGAGTTGGCCGAAGGACGGCTGGTACAGCCCTTCGGTCCGGAGCTGGAAGGCAAACCGTTTTACCTGGTGTACCCGGAAAGCCGCCGGCAGGACCCGACGATACTGGCTATCCGCGATTGGGTACTGAATGTACCCGGAGGATTATGCCCAGTATCGCCGGCTGCTACCGCCTGATCGTCAGGCTGTGACAGCTTTCATCGACTCCACCAGGGCATCATCCAGCTCATTGGCACGCTTGGCCGCTGGCCGGCTTTCCGTGCGTTGGATGTATTCCTGGAATACCTTGTTCGGCGGAATGTTTTTCTGCATGGTTTCCCACCACAGGTAACTGCTGACCAGCACATCCGCTGCGGTAAACGTGTCACCGCAAATGTAGGGACTCTTGCCCAACACTTTCTCCAGCGTGTTGATACTGTCTTCCACCCGGCCGCAACCAACGGCCTGCACGTTTGTGCTGTCGATCTTCCAGCCGTGGGCCAGCGCACTGGTAGCCATCTCGAAAGGGCCCGCCATGAAAAACAGCCAGCGGTAATAGGTGCCACGTTCCGGAGAGGCAGCCGGTGGGGCAAGCTTCTTGTCCGGGAACTGGTCCGCCAGGTAAGCGCAGATAGCCGCCACCTCGGTCACAATGGTGCTGCCGTGTTTGATGGCGGGCACCTTGCCCATAGGATTGATGGCCAGGTATTCCGGGGTTTTCATGTCCGGGCCGAAATCCATCGTCTCTACCGTGTAGGGGATACCGACTTCTTCCAACATCCAGCGTACAACGCGGCCACGTGACATGGGGTGGGTGTAAAAGGTGAGTTCCGACATGCTGATCTCCTTTTCGAGCCTGTTTTTTTCAGGGGTATGGGTTACTGCGAGATCAGATTAATGTGGAATTAGGCGAATATCTGTCCTAGATAAATGGGAAGATGCATTTTTAATGTAGAAAAGCCGAAAAGCTGCCAGGAGGTAGGCCACGATGTCTGGTCCCACGACCCGCGTGTTAACCGTGTTGGAGTTGTTGCAGACCCACGGCCAGATCGGCGGTGCCGAACTGGCGGAGCGGCTGGGCGTGGATCGGCGAACCATCCGACGCTACATCACAGTGCTCGAAGAGCTGGGCATTCCGGTGATGACCGAGCAGGGGCGCTATGGTGGATACCGGCTGGTGGCCGGTTTCAAGTTGCCGCCGATGATGTTTACCGACGAGGAAACCCTGGCGGTTTCTCTCGGGCTGCTGGCCGCCCGACAGCTTGGGCTGACGGATGCGGCGCCGGCCATTGCCAGCGTGCAGGCGAAGCTGGAACGGGTGATGCCGGCCAACCTGAAAAAACGGGTACGCGGTGTCAGCGACACCACTCGGGTGATCCTTCCCCGGGGCGAACCCAGCCTGGACGACCGCGCCCTTCAAACCCTGACCGTTGCCACGGAAGCGATGCGCTCGGTGGGGTTTACCTACCACTCCCCGGACCACGGCGGGATCGACCGTAGCGTGGATCCCTACGGCCTGGTGTTCCGTCAGGGGCGCTGGTATCTAACTGGCTTTTGCCATCTCCGCCAGGCCATGCGCTCGTTCCGGCTGGACCGCATCAGCCATGTCCATCTGTTAACGGCCACTTTTCAGCGGCCACCGGATTTTGATGCGGCGGATTTCCTGAGTGAGAGCTTCCTGTCCTGGGGGCGTACCCACGAGGTGTCGCTGGTGCTCCATACGGACCGTGAGTCGGCCTCAGCCGTGTTTGGTTTTCATTCCTCCTGTGCGGAGGGATTCGAACAGCGTGAAGATGGCTTGTTGCTAACCACCCAAACCGACAGCTTTGAGTGGTTTTCCTGGTGGCTGGCACAGCTCCCGTTCCGGTTTACCATCCTCAAGCCGGATGGGCTCAAGGATGCGTTGCGGGAGCATGCCACGCGGTTGCTGGAATGTTGTGAGTGAGGATTTACCCCACAAACATCCTCTTCGCCAATGGCAACCCCTTCAGGCCACTGACCGCCACGGTGGCGAGCAGGCCGCCGATCATTGCCCCGGCCACACCGCAGGTCATCACATCCTGGCCGGTCAGGTACAGGCCGGGGATGCGGGTCTTGGGCTTCAGCCAGTCCTGTTCAAAGCGGCTGGGCGAATGGTTCAGGCCATAGATCTCGCCCTTGCTATAGCGGCAGAAGTAATCGGTAGACAGCGGCGTCGAGAGCTCGTAGTAATCCACCTTGCCTTCCAGGTGAGGGAACTTCTCATACAGCTTCGCCAGTAGCCGCTGGGCGTAGGCTTCTTTCTTTGCCTCATACTCGTCGCCACGTTTACCCCAGGTCTCGTCCGCCCAGTCCTCGTACCAGTCATAAGGCCCGGGGGCGACGATCTCGATCGTGGCGCGGCCGGGATAGCGCTCGGCAAAGCTTGGGTCTTTGGCGGAAGGGAACGAGATGTACGTCAGCGGAATGTCGTGTTCGTCCGGCGCGGCCACAAAGTCGCTGACCTGCTTCTCGTAGTTGGTGCCCGGATAGATCCAGTAGTTGGTTTTCGGCAACTTCAGGTTCTCAGCGGTATCTTCCAGGCCGATGTACAGGCAGTTGCTGGCCATGGAACGTTCCACGGTTTTCAGCTTTTCCTGGTAATAGTCCCGGTGGGGTGCGGTTTCCGGCAGCAGTTTGTCGAACGTGTTGAACACGCCGGCATTGCTGATCACCAGCGGGGCACGAACGTCCTCGCCGTCTGCCATGCGCACACCCACGGCCTTGCCTTTTTCGATCAGGATTTCTTTTACGTCGGCATAGGTGAACACTTCCCCGCCACTCTGCTGGATGACCGGAATAATGGTCTTCGCCATTTCAGAGGCACCGCCGATGGGGTAGTAGCCGCCGTACAGGTAGTGGCGGGCAATCAGGGCGTGGATGATGAAGCTGGATTCTGCTGGCGGCAGGCCGTTGTCGCCCCACTGGCCGGTGAGCACCGCGATCAGTTCCTGGTTGTTGGTCAGGCCTTCCAGAACTTCTCGAGTGGGCTTGTTGAGGAATGCAGGTGCGGTGCGGTCGACCAGCTTGCGCAGGGGCCCGGCGGCCAGGTCCGGAAGTACCTTGCCGATCACCAGCCCCGGCATGGCTTTGGCCACTTGCCGCAGATAACCCAGGTAGGTGTCTATGGCCTGCTCCTCGCCGGGAAACTCTTTCTTCAACTCTGCTTTGAAGGCGTCCGGGCCGGCGACAAGATCCACGTGGCGGTTACCAATAAAGATGCGGTCAAAGTGGCTGTCCATAGGCGCCCACTTCAACTGGCCGTCGGTAATGTGGTCGAACAGGCGTTTGCTCAGGGTGTGGTCCGCGCCCACATCACCAATGTAATGCACACCTACATCCCATTCGTAGCCGTTGCGATCGTAGCTGTGTGTAAAGCCCCCGGCGGTGTAGTGCTGCTCGAACACCACCACTTTTTTACCCATTTTGCTCATGCAGGCGGCGGTGGTGAGCCCGCCAATACCGGAGCCGATGACAATGGCGTCATAGGGGCCATCAAGACGATTGGCGCGATAACGGCGCCCGACACGGATAGTACTGGGTTTGGGGCTACTCATGATGTGGTGTCCTTATTGTGTTGTTTGTTTTCGGCAATTGAGCCATCGAGCAGGAGTGTGACAACACCTTCGGTCAGGTGAGGTTCCGCCTTCGTGCTGGGCAGGTGCCCGTCGATAGACAACTGGGACAGGCCATGTACCAGGGACCAGGCGGCAGCTGTCATCAGTGACAACGGAATCGGTTTGACGTAACCGACCGCCTGCGCTTGTGCAATGGTGTCTTCCAGGACCTGGAAAGCTCCCTTTCCGGCGGTGTCCAGCCGCGGGTGAATACCTTTGGGCAGCACCCGCCCGCCAAACATCAGCCGGTACAAATTGGGTTCGTCCCGGGCGAACGACACGTAAACCAGGCCGATATCAATCAGTGCCCGCCTGGGGTCGCTTTGATCAACGGCGAGCAGTCGTTCCCGTAGTGCACTGAAACCGGTAATGGCGAGCTCTGCGAGCAGGCTGTCCCGGTCAACGAAGTGTCGATACAGCGCAGGTGCACTGACCCCAATCTGCTTGGCCAGGGCCCGCAGGCTGATCGCCGCATCGCCATGTTCCCGCAGAATTTCGAGGGCTAACTGGTGCGCCTGTTGAGGCAGGTCACCATGGTGGTAATTGGTTTTGAGTGAGGTGGAGCTAACAGTCATAAGTTATCACCGATAACATTGTTACCGATGATAACATCATAGGGTACAGGAGGTTGTCAACTGTATTCGGAGGTCGCTTGTTCGCTTTGCTTGTAGCTCCGGAAGGTCAGCAACCCATCCACAACAAGAAACACTCCAAGGCTGACGCCCATCACCGGCGCGAACCATCCTAATCCGACCGCAACCAGTGCCATGGCCAGCAGTGCCAGGGGCGGTGCCTTGAGCAATTCTGTCCACACCCGCTGGGCGGATCGTTGATGGGATAGCTCTCGGGTCGGGCGTCGCAGCCACCACATTCGATAGCCCAACGCGATCATCACGTACAGCCCCAAGGCGCAGGCCGCCACAAAGAGCTGGTTGGCCAGGCCAAACAGAATGCCCATGTGGGCGTCGATGCTCCAGCGGGTGAGTTTGGCGGCGATTGGGAAGGTTTCGAAATCCACCCGGTCGGTCACAGCCATGGACTTGGGATCAACCGCCACCATATCCACCTGTGTCGGCCAGCTGCGGTCGATTTCACGAACCACCCAGGCGCGGGTAGCGTCTGCCGACGGCTTGATTTCCACCATGCCGGCATCGATGCCCGCAGCCCGGGCACGTTCCAGTACGGCATCATAGGTGGGTGCGTTGTCTCTGCCCGTGGCCATTGGCATGGCCATTCCGTGTCCGGCGTGTTCACCATGGCTGTGAGCCTGAGCGGCGGCTGAATCGGCGATCTGCGTGTTCAGCCCTGGTGTGCCCCAATCCAGTTGCGCGCGCAGTTCGGCAATATTGGCACCGGCCCACTTGGACCAGGTCAGGCCGGTCACCGAGAAGAACAGAAAGGCCATCAACAACACCACGCCAATACGACTATGCCATTTGCTAAGTGTGCTTCTCTCCGTGTCCTTGCCGCTTCGGCTGGTTGAGCGTCGTCGCCACCAAAGGGACAGGCCACCCAGTGCCACCAGCCAGAGCCAGGAGGCGGCCAGTTCGCTGTAGTAGCGACCAACCTCACCCAAATGCAAATGCCGGTGTACATAATCGATCCAGATGCGGAACGGCAAGGTGCCGCTGGTGCCGTAAACCACCAGGTCACCGCGAATCGCCAGGGAAACCGGGTCCACAAATACTGCCTGATGTTCGTAGGGTTGCAGGCCCTCCACCACAAACATGACCCGCGTGGTTTGTCCCGCTTCTGGTGCCGGGCGGACTGCAGCGAGGGCGGCGTCGTTGCCAATATGGCTCCGTGCAGCCCCGATCTGGTCGGCCAGTGGGTGAGCATCGCCAGTGAACTCGGTAGTCAGTTCGGTGTGATAGAGCCAGCTTTCAATCTGTGGCGTCAGTGCGAACAGCGCGCCTGAAAGGGCGGCCACGAATATAAACGGGCCAACGAGAAGTCCTGCGTAGAAATGCAGGCGCAAAAGCAGAGTGTATCCCCAGCGCGCAGCGCCGGTGGAGCGTGATTCGTTCATAGTCTTCCTCACTACGGATTTAAAGGGAAAGTGCGGAGGTCAGACGATGAGCGGTGGGGCGCGAACAGGCGCGTTGGGAAAACTTGGAATGCCCCGTGGGGCAGAGATCGAGGTCAGCGATGCAGGGTGACGGCTGCCAGTATGGTCTGAAGGCACACCTTGGGCGCCCTGGGGTGACATGGCCGGCAGTTTGGTGAGCAAAACGCAGTAGCCACAGTCCCCATGGGCCAGGTGCTCGAACGGGTCAGAATGCTTGTCGGGAGTGTGCTCAGGTGGGTGGCCGTGGTGTTTGTGCTCGGCCGAGTGATGCGTTGGTTCGGCGTGCTGGGGCAGCTGGGCTTTAGTGAGCAATGGCCCCAGATAGATGAGCAGCATGGATAGCAGGGCTATCCATACAGGCCATCGATTGTGCCGTTGTAGTGTCACATTCCACCCGTATCCATGGGGCTGGTCATCCCCGCGTCCGTTTTGCTGCAGGAACTTTACCGTTATCGGTCAGTTCAGGGCAACGGAATTAGATACGGCAGCAAAGGTTCCGGGTTTCAGGCATTGCGAAAGATAAAGGAATCCATCGACAGCACACCATGCTCAATGCCGCCTTCAATGACCGAGCCGCGTGCGTCGGGGCCAGCGGCACCCAGTGCAACCAGCAACGGCAGAAAGTGCTCCGTGGTGGGGTGTGCGCGCTGGGCATGGGGCGCGAGCGCCAGAGTGTTTATCAGGCGTGCCTGGTCGTTTTCCAGAACCGCTTCACGAACCCATTGGCTAAAGGCCTTTGCGTACTCTGCACTGTTGTTATCCCTCCAGCGTACCTCGTAGAGGTTATGAGTCAGACTGCCCGAACCGACGATCAGCACACCTTCCTCTTGCAGCGGCGCCAGCACTTGGCCCAGTTGGTAGGCGGACTGGCTGTCGAGGTTTGCTGGCAGAGACACCTGGAACACCGGCACCGACGCGCCCGGGTACAGGTACGTCAGCGGCACCCAGGCACCATGGTCCAGGCCGCGATGGGCATCGGCGACGGGCTTCCATCCGTCGTTATCCAGTAGGGACAGTGCCTTCTTTGCGAGCGAGGGATGACCATGCGCCGGGTATTCCAGTTCGTACATGGCGGGCTCAAAGCCTCGAAAGTCATGGATGGTAGCCGGTACCTCTGACAGCCCCACCTGCACTTCCTGTGTCATCCAGTGGGGCGACACCACCAGCACCGCTGTTGGTCGGGGCAGTTCCGTTCCAAGCTGCGAGAGGGCCGGGCCTGCCAGGCCCGGCTCCAGTGCAAAGGTGGGAGCGCCGTGGGATACGAACAGACTGGTCATGGCGCGATACTCCTGTTTATTTCGTTGCCAAACGGTCTACGGAAGCGTGCCCGGCACCGCTAAACAGCAGGGAAACTGAAGCCGCCAGTAGTGCCAGCGCGAATTCATAACCGTTGTTGCTCATGAACAGGCCATTCTGGAAATGCACGCTGAAGATGGCAATCAACATGGCGAAGGCCAGTGCTCCACTGGCGGGGCGAACCAGTAGCCCAATAATGAGCGCCAAGCCGCCCAGGAACTCGGTGCCACCGGCCAGAAGAGCCATGAGGTAACCCGGGCTCAGGCCGATGGAATCCAACCACTGCCCGGTGCCTTCCAGACCGTAGCCACCGAACCAGCCAAACAGCTTCTGGGCGCCGTGAGCCACGAAAATGATGCCGACGGGAATGCGCAGGGCAAGCGCGCCCCAGCCAGCGTTGGTGTCGAGCAGTTTGTTGAGGAATGTATTGTTCATGATCCTGTTTCCTTGTGTATGAGATGTGCGTTGAGCATGGGGATACTTTACGAATATCTTATTTTGGGATAAACATGCTTTTATTGGATTAACTGTCTCAAAAATCGGAACAATAGAATGGATAGATTGCTGGAGATGCAGACCTTCTGCGCCGTTGTGGATGAGAGCAGTTTTGTGGCCGCCTCGGAGGCAATGGGGATGTCGAAAGCCGCCGTATCCCGCTACGTGGGTGAACTCGAGTCCCGGCTTGGGGTGCGGGTTCTTCACCGCACCACCCGGCGACTGTCGCTGACCGCGGAAGGGGAAGTGTTCTACGTGCGATGCCGGGAACTGCTGGCGGGAGTGGAAGAGGCGGAGGCAGAACTAACCTCACGCAGCGGCGTCGCCAAGGGAGTGTTGCGCATCAATGCCCCGGTGAGTTTTGGTATTCGCCACCTGGCGCCCTTGTGGGGGCAGTTTCATAGTGAATATCCGGATGTGGAACTCAACATCGACCTGTCCGACCGCATTGTGGATATTGTTGAGGAAGGCTTTGATCTGGCGATCCGAATTGCCAGCTTGAGAAATTCCACCCTGGTCAGCCGGCGTCTCACCACCACGCGGCTTGTTGTATGCGCCTCTCCCGGATACCTCAGCGTCCACGGCACGCCAGAACATCCCGAGGACCTGATCCATCATAAGATCATCGCCTACAGCAACCTGGCCACGGGTAACGACTGGCATTTTGACGGCCCCGATGGATCAGTGAGCACGCGGATACGCCCCTGGATGCATGCCAACAACGGCGAAACCTGCTGTGCCGCCGCCCTGGCCGGTCAAGGGGTGATCCACCAGCCCAGTTTCCTGGTGCAGGATGACCTGGACGCAGGCCGACTGGTGGAGCTGATGCCGGATTACCGCTCCGACGAACTGGGTGTGTACGCGGTCTATCCCACCCGCAAGTTCGTCACTCCCAAGGTGAGGGCGCTGGTGGATTTCCTGGTGTCGGCGTTTCCGGAGGTTGTGTAGGCGTAGCTGTGTTTCTACCCTCGCCGTGCCGCCTCAATAGCCGCAACATCAATCTTGCCCATTGTCATCATGGCCTCGAACACCCGTTTCGCCGTTGCGCGGTCCGGATCGGCAATGGCGTCTGACAGCACCTGCGGCGTAATCTGCCAGGAAATACCCCACTTGTCCCGGCACCAGCCGCAGGCACTTTCCTCACCGCCGTTGCCCACAATCGCGTTCCAGTAGCGATCGGTTTCCTCCTGATCCGCGGTGGCCACCTGGAATGAAAACGCTTCGCTGTGCGTGAAGATGGGGCCACCATTGAGCCCGAGGCAGGGAACGCCCAGCACGGTAAACTCCACCGTCAGTACATCCCCTTCCGAACCTGATGGGTAGTCTGCCGGCGCATGATTTACAGCATCCACGGACGAATCCGGGAAGGTTCTGGCGTAGAAATTTGCCGCCTCCTCAGCATCGCCGTTGTACCAGAGGCATATGGTGTTTTTCGCTCGTTTGGTCATTGCATGGCTCCCGGTTGTTGTCGCTTATTGGCACTGCTCAAGCCCGCTGCTGATCATCCACTGGACCCCAAATCGATCCTTGGTCATTCCGAAACGATGCGCCCAGAAGGTCTGTTCGAACGGCATGATCTCTGCGCCTCCTTCGGACAGTGCCCGGAAAACCCGCTCCGCCTGATCGGTATCATCGTATTCAAGGTGGATCTGCGTACCCTGCGGCGCCTGATAACAGTCTCCCGCCATATCCGCCCCCATCAGCCGACGGCCACGGATGTTAAGGGAGGAATGAACAACGCGGTCGTGCATTTCTTTCGGCACATCCTCTGCCGCTGGCGTTTCGCCGTAGGTAATCACGGCTTCGAGAGTGCCGGCGGTGACCTCCGCATAGAATTCCATGGCTTCCCGGCAGTTGCCGCCAAACGCCACGTGCATGTTCATCTCCCGTGGCAGTTTTTCCTGCGAACGATGCTTCTCAAGTGCGGGGCTGGGCGCGAAATCCTCCAGCGTAAAGTAACGGCGTAACTCAAGGGTGACATTGCCGCCAGCATCCTCTTTTGGCCACTGTTTTGCCCAGGCGATGGCGTCTTCGAAGGAATCCACCTCAAGCACACTGTAGCCGGCCAGCAGTTCGCTGGTCTGCTCGAAGGGTCCGTTGACAACAGTTGGCTCACCGTTGCGGAACTGAATGCGGCAGCCTTCGCGGGTGGGCCACAAACCGTCGCCACCGGTAAACACCCCTGCCTGCGTCATACGCTCGTTATAGTCCGCCATCGCCTGCAAGAGGTCGTCCGTGGGCATTACGCCATTCTCGGTGTCCACATCGGCCTTGCGCATCAGCATGTATTTCATGTCGTCGTTCTCCAGTGATTGTTGGTTGTTTCACTGGTTAGTCGCGTGGGGCGGGACGAAATCGACAGGGGAAGGAAAAATTTTCAGGAACGTCGTTTATTGTGCGTCTTTTGCCTGTTCCGCCGCTCGTTTGTTGTCCCGTGCGGTAAAGCCCCAGCCAACGGCGGCAAGGAGAATCAACCCGGTAATAATTGGTGATACCTCCCCGAACGAGACTACCGCGCCGATGACAGACGCCACGGCTGCAACGGCAGACAGTTTCCAGGAGTAGCCGCTGGTTCCGGACTGTTTCTGTGGTACTTCTGCCATACTAAATCCTCGTTGAGCCAACAGGGGTCTCTGTTGACGGGGTCACTTCCGGGCCACCAAAAACACTGACGACTTACCCGGCTGCCATTCATAATCGATGCTGAACCCTGCCTTGGCCAGCATCGCTACCAGTGATTGCCGGCTAAAGCGGTTCACAAACGGCGCCAATCCCACCGCCTGCATGGCTGGAATCAACAGCCGCCAGAGCACCATCAGTTCACCCACCAGGGCGGTGCTGGAAACAAAAACGCCACCGGGTTTCAGCAGTTCATGAACCCGGGCAATCGCCGTTTCGGGGTTGTCCAGCAGATGGAGAATATTGAGCCCCAGCACCGCATCAAAGGTTTCCGCCTCCAGCGCCAGGCTTTCCAGGGTGCCCTGCTGAAAGCGCACGTTCTCGACACCAGCATCGCGGGCTTTCTGCGTGGCGATGTCCAGCATTTTGCCGGATATGTCGGTCGCAAGAATTTCTTTTACATAGGGCGCATGAACCAGGGCAGTGCTGCCGGTGCCGCAGCCGAATTCCAGCACCGACCAGTCTGGCCGGAAGTATCCCTGTGTGATCGCCAGTTTCTTACGGTAGGTTTCCTCGTCCCGCACCGGGCTCTTGGCGTAGCGGCGTGCGCTCTTGTCCCAAAATTCCTTTGATGCCTTCATCTTGCAAACGCTCCTGTAAGCGGGCCAAAGGGAACCTAGCGCTCGCTGAATCCCAGCGCTCTATAGTACGAGAGGAGCGCAGCTTTGTGGAGGCCGTCGAAGGTACCCTGAATGCACCTTCGACACTTTGTCGTTCTGACTCTGTGGTGAGCGCCCCCGTCCGGGCAGTGCGGAGTGCTAGCGGTGGGTATTAAGCTGCAGCCGGCTATGGTGCTCTTATTGGCCCTCAGCCACTGTTTTCCATCGCAGCGAACGCTTCAGCGATGGTTGGCGGAGCTGTGGGGCGAGCGTACATTGCCTTTAGATAGTCCCGCAACCGCGGAGCGCTCGCAAGCATCTCATCTGTGTTCGCCCAGTCCAGTGTATACGCCGCGTTGAAATCCGCCACGCTTAGCCGGTCGCCAACCATGAACTCGCGTTCCGACATGTGCCGTTCAAGCACCTCTATCATTTCCAGGCATTCCTGTCTCGCCAGCTCGACATCCTGAGGTATTCGCTTCTCGTCCGGGTAAACGAACGTGTGGCGGGCGATGCGCCACAAAGGTTGTTCGACCTCGGTCACAAGGAAGAACATCCAGCGGTACATCTGTGCCCTGTCTTCCAATGTCTCGGGAATGAATCCGGCCTGAGGGTATTTTTCGGCCAGGTAGAGCTGGATTGCGGCTGATTCAGTTAACACAAGGTTTCCATCCACCAATACCGGCACCTTGGCGGCAGGGTTGAGAGAGAGAAAGTCCTGTTGGTGATGCTCATCCTGCATAAGGTCTACCGGGTGCAGTTCGTGCTCAAGGCCCAGTTCGTTAAGCAGCCAGACAACGCGCAAGGCACGGGTTGGGGGTGTTCCATATAATTTCAGCATTTCCTGCTCCTCCGATGCGTGGGCACCGTTTGTTCGATGGGTTCTTAATTAAGTCGAACCGGAGCATGTGAAATCGACATCACATTGTAATTTTACCTTTGAGCAATGATTGAAGTTAACGAGTCACTTCCGGGCGATTAGGAAAACCGATCCAGAACCGACCAGTCTGGCCGGAAGTATCCCTGAGTGATCGCCAGTTTCTTACGGTAGGTTTCCTCGTCCCGCACCGGGCTCTTGGCGTAGCGGGGCGTTCCCGGCATCAGACACGAACTTGCCCCCTTTCAATATAGGAGCGCAGCTTTGTGGAGGCCGTCGAAGGCACCTTCGACACTTTGTCGCTCTGACTCTGCGGGTGGCGGTGATAAGGGAGGCATCGCACGGATTGAAATGCACCCCAGTCTAGATCAAAATATACCAATTATTGGTACTAGTGAGGTGTCACGATGCAAAAGAATACCAGCATCACTTTAGGCCAACACTTTGATGCGTTCATTACAGAACAGCTCAAAAATGGCCGATACAGCTCGACCAGCGAAGTTGTACGTGCAGGGTTGCGCTTGCTTGAAGAGTCTGAAACCCGTCTGACAACACTCCGAAAACTACTTAAGGAAGGAGAGGACAGTGGTTTTGAAGACTACTCCTACGATTCATTCATTCAGGAGCTGGATAGCGAAAAACGGTAATGCCAAACTTCAAGCTTTCCAGGAAGACCAAAGCTGATCTTAGATCGATTGCACTTTACACGGAACGTAAATGGGGTCGAGATCAACGAAATCATTACCTCCTTCAGTTCGACCAGTGTTTCCACCTCCTGGACGAAAACCCGAACCTGGGGCAGGCCTGCCACGAAATCAGCCCTGGCTATCAGCAATACCCTCAGGGCAGCCATATCATTTTTTATCGGTTAGCTGCAGACGGTGCAACTGAAATTATCCGGATCCTTCATAAGCGCATGTTGCCCGAGGGACATTTGCTATAGGGCTTCGTCGCTCTGACTTACTGACGAAAACGCCGGATAAACGCCTCGGATTCCGCAATCGACTGCTCCATATTACGAATCAGCGCATCCACGTCCTGGCGGATACCCACCAGCTCGTTCTCCAGCGAGCCGATCGCCTGGGCGTTCAGGTTGTGCTTGAGATACAGCACCTGATCCTGAAATGCCTCCAGCACCGGGTCCATGCGCTCCTCGGCATCGTGCATGCGGCTGATCAACTGGCTGTACTGGGTGCGGGTTTCATCAAGCTGTTGTTCGCTGCTGCGGCGCAGGGAGTCGCTTTCGTATTCACCGAGTTCGTCCTCCCATTCCTCGAAGAGGGCTTCTGCAACGTCTTCCACCTTGTCGATACGGTCACGGACATCTTCCGCGCTGGACTTGCTGTCTTCGTAGGCATCGCTGATCTCGGCGTAGCGCTCCTTGAGATCGGTATCCGGCGTGTCCACCACGCTCTGGAAACGTTCAAGGGACGAGCGGAACGTCTCCTGGGCATCGTTCTGGCTGTCCCGCGCGTTTTCCACCCGGTCCACCAGGATGTCGCGCTTTTCAAAGCCGAGCTTTTCCATGGTGTTGTAGTACAGCGAGGAGCACCCTCCGAGCAGCGCGACACTGAAAAACACCAGCCCCAGACGCCTTGCGATGGATGGTGTTATTGAGCTGGCAGTCACTGGATGCGGCATAGAGTTGTCTCCGGTTGGGGCATGGGTGCGACCCCGGAAAGTGAAGCATGGCGATGGTGCAATGACAAGCTTCTGCCAGCTATCGCCATGACTAGGGACGCGCTGGGTTTATTTCACAGGGACTTTACTGGAAGCAAACACACTCCGCCCCAGCCACCGCCATAGGTCCCGGGTATCCCGCCGACCGCCACGCACGAGCAGGCGGCGCGCCTGCTGCTCGGCATCCGGGTCGCTGTCGCCGGTCCAGATTTCGGTCAGGCTGGCGACGCTGGCTTCTACCACCAGGGTCAGCTCGTGGCCCGGGTCTTCACGGCACAGGTCGATCTCGCCGTTGGCAACCACCAGCCACCAGTGCCGTTCCCGTTGCCGGGCGTCGTTCAGGAAAAAGTGAATGACCACTTTGCGGTCAGAAGGGAATTCGTCAATGTGTGCGAAACGGCGGATATCCCACATCAGGAAGCCTGCATCGAGCTGGTTTGCCCGCAAGCGGCTGCCAATCCATCTCGCTCCCCAGTGACCTATTGCCAGGATGATCGGGCGCAATTCCTCACCGGCCGGTGTAAGCACATACTCCTGGTTGTTGCCCTCCTGCACGCGGCGAAGCACGCCCACTTCCTCAAGCTTTTTCAAACGCTGGGCCAGGAGCGTTGCTGACATTCTTGGCAACCCCCGCCGTATCTCGTTGAAATGGGTACTGCCACACAGCAGCTCCCGCACCACCAGCGGTGTCCATCGCTCCCCGAGTATTTCCGAGCCCCGGGCAACGGTGCAGAACTGTCCATAGTTGGTCATGGGCTTTGGCTCCCTGGGCGGCGTGAGTGCCCCGAACTTTCATCCTAGCCCTTTTTCGCATGGCTGGCGCTCCATTTTCTGGACTATCGCCGGTACCTGGCCGGGGGGATAGTGATTGCAGACACCACGGGAAAGGGGAACACCATGATCAAGCTCGCCATCGTTCAGGAACCACCGGTCTTTCTGGACCGGGAAAAGACCATCGCAAGAGCGGTGCAATTGGTGCAGGACGCCGCCAACCAGGGGGCCCGGCTGATCGTTTTTTCCGAAGCCTTCATCCCCGGTTATCCCGCCTGGATATGGCGGCTGAAACCGGGCGGTGACTGGGGGCTCTCGGAGCAGTTGCACCGGCGACTGCTGGACAACGCTGTCCAGCTCGGCTCTGACCAGTTGCGGCCCCTACTGGAGGTTGCCAAGGAAATGCAGGTGACCATCGTGTGTGGCATCGACGAGCGCGACGAAGACACCAGCCGCGCCACCCTCTATAACTCGGTAATCACCATCAGCCCCCAGGGCACGGTGCAGAACTGCCACCGCAAACTCATGCCCACCAACCCGGAACGTATGGTGTGGGGGTTTGGCGATGCCAGCGGCATGAAAGTCATCGACACCCCCGTTGGCCGGGTAGGGTCACTGGTGTGCTGGGAGAACTACATGCCACTGGCGCGCTATGCATTGTTCGCCCAGGGCATCGATATCTACATCGCCCCCACCTACGACAGCGGCGACCGCTGGATTCGCACCCTTCAGCATATTGCGAGGGAAGGCGGATGCTGGGTGCTTGGCGCAGGCAATGTGCTGCGCACGAGCGACCTGCCCGCGGACTTTCCGGAGGTAGAACGCCTGTATCCGGACAAGGAGGAATGGATCAACTCCGGGGATTCGGTGGTCATTTCGCCCGCCGGGGAAATCGTAGCCGGCCCCCTGCGAAAGGAAACCGGCCTGCTGCTGGCAGACATTGATGTCACCGAAGTGAACGCGGCAAGGCGAAGCCTGGATATCGTCGGCCACTACGCCCGGCCGGACATCTTCTCACTGCAGGTGAACACCCGGCCCCAAAGGCCGGTGAGCTTCAATGAATAGGGAGGCATGTGACGAAACCAATGAGGGGGATGTGTCATGAACGAAGAAAAGGTCTACCACGAAGCTGTTTCTGCGGGGCGGTCCAGTTAACCGTCAGGGGTAATCCGGAAGCCATGGGCTACTGCCATTGCGAATCCTGCCGGCACTGGTCCGCCAGCCCGGTGAATGCATTCACCCTGTGGAAGCCGGACGCCGTTTCCATCCAGCAGGGCTCAGACAACATCGGCACCTACCACAAGACACCGGGTAGCAGCCGTAAATGGTGTAAAACCTGTGGCGGTCACCTGTTCACCGAGCACCCTTCCATGGGGCTGACGGATGTCTACGCTGGGATCATTCCGGAGTTCCCTTATCAACCCGGCGTGCATGTTCACTATCAGGAGGCTGTGCTGCGAATCCGGGATAGCCTTCCGAAATTGAAGGATGTGCCTTCGGAAATGGGTGGTAGTGGGGTCGAGGTGGCAGAATAGGCGGAGTCTAACTGCTTTCAGGTAAAACAGCCTGCCCCGACCTGTAACGCCGGGGCAGCGCCGCATATCACGCTTTCATATGCGCCCGATACTCCCCCTGTCGCTCCAGCATCCAGCCCGGATACTCCGTCGGTAGGCGGCTGACCTCATCCAGAGCTGCCAGTTCGTCGGCTGAGAACCGGACCTGTGCCGCCAGGAGATTGTCCCGCAACTGGTCTACCCGCTTGGCCCCGACAATCACACTGGTTACGGCGTTCTGGTGCAGCAGCCAGGCAAGCGCAATCTGAGCCACACTGACGGGCTGGCCGTCGACCTTCTTGCCGGTGGCAATCTCCCGCATCACGGCGATGACAGCGCTGCCACGCTCCCGGTTCACGGGCGGGAAATCAAACTTGGCGCGCCGGTTCTCTTCGGAGGCCTCCGGCCCTTCGTACTTGCCGGAGAGGTAGCCGCCCGCAAGTGGGCTCCACACCATCAAGCCGATGTTTTCGGACTCCAGCATGGGGATCGCTTCCCGTTCGAGGTCCCGGCCCACGAGAGTGTAGTAAGCCTGCAGTGACAGAATCGGGCACAGTCTGCGGGCGCGGGTAATGCCCACGGCTTTCATCACCTGCCAGGCGGCCCAATTCGACAGGCCGACGTAACGAACATGGCCGTGCTGCACCAGATTATTCAGCGCCTCCAGGGTCTCCTCTATCGGCGTGGCCGGGTCGAAGCCGTGGATCTGATACAGGTCGATGTAGTCGGTTTGCAGTCGCTGAAGGCTGGCCTTGCACTCGCTCATGATGTGGCCACGGGAGGCACCACGGGCGTTGGGGCCTTCACCCATTGGGCCGAGCACTTTGGTGGCCAGTACGACATCTTTGCGGCGAACGTCCAGATTCTTTAGGGACTGCCCCACAATGCGTTCACTGGCACCACCACCGTACACGTTGGCGGTATCGATAAAGTTGATGCCCGCCTCCAAGGCCGTCTTCATCAGCTGATCGGCCTGTTCCTGCTGCAACTGGCCGATCAGCCCCCACATGTCGTCCCCGCCGCCGAAGGTCATGGTGCCCAGGCACAGTTCCGATACAAACAGCCCCGAGTTGCCCAGCGTCCGCAGGCGCAGGGGTGCGTCATGGGTGGATTGGGGTAAGTTGGGCGTTGTCATAGCTGATCACCTTTTCGTTATGGATGAACCTGCCGGAGCAGGGCCGTGGGTTCATACTAGGCGACGCACGGCCAATCGAGCTGGCGGAAACTCTCAGAGGATTGCACAATCCTCGCAACCTGATATCAGCCCGGGGATGCCCCTGCTGAAGTTCGGCGCCGGACAGTCTATGATCCCATCAGAACAGGAGATCACCATGACCGCCCAGCCAAACGTCATACCAATGCAACCGGACAACCCATCCCTGAGCCGGCTCCGTGATCTTGTTGAGCAGCAATGGCAGACCCATGGCCCGGAGAGCGCGATAGACGGTTTACGCCTGACCCGCGCCCTGGAGCCCAGCGGCACCATCCGGGCTCTTTATCAGACCTCGTTCTGCATCGTATTGCAGGGGGCCAAGGTAACGGCGGTTGGGGAGTCGGCTTTTCATTATCGCCAGGGCGAGTGCCTGCTGGCGTCCGTCAATGTGCCAGTGAACTCCCGGATCGTGCAGGCCTCCCCCGATAAGCCGTATCTGGCGCTGAGCCTGTCGATTGATCCGGCGATGATTTCCGAGCTGCTGGTGACCCATCCGGAAATGGCGTATCGGGGCCCAAAACAACCGGCACTGGTCACGGCCGGGATGCCGGATGACCTGTACGATCCTGTCATTCGCCTGCTCCGGTTGCTTGATCAACCGGACGATCGTGAAGTTCTGGAGCCGCTTGTCCGTCGGGAAATCTGTTGGCGTATATTGCGTTCGCCGCTGGGGCCGGCCCTGCAGCAGATCGGCCTGAAGGACAGCGACACCGCCCGCATTGGCCGGGTAACGGCCTGGATGCAGGCGAACTACCAACAGCCCTTCCGGGTGGCCGAGCTGGCGGCGATGGCGAGCATGAGCCCCGCGACCTTCCACCGGCATTTCAAGAGCATCACCCGGTTAACGCCCGTGCAATTCCAGAAGCTGGTGCGCCTGCAGGAAGCCCGGCGGTTGCTGTTAAGCGACCAGGAAGTGGCGAGTGTTGGCTACCGGGTCGGCTATGAAAGTCCGTCCCAGTTCAGCCGCGATTACCGCAAACTGTTTGGCGCGCCACCGGGGCGGGACAAGGCCGTGATGCGGTCCAGTGTGGCGATTGAGAGTGGCGGATAACCAGCCTGACGACATGCGCCTGGTTAGGCACTTGGTGGTTCGATCTACGGTTGGCGCGCATAGCTGACCGTCAAGATCTCCCATACGTGGCCATAAGGTTCGTTCCAATAAACGATACGACCGCCGTGTTGTGTATTGATCTGCCTGTCTACTGGACCGTGTGGGGTACTTCTGTACTCGATTCCCTTGTCCCTGATTCTTGCCAAGATGTCGTCGAACTCGGACTCGCTCACACGAAAACAGTAGTGCTGCACGGGAAAGTGTTCATCGGCTTGATCGAAGTCGAGGGTTAGCCCCTCGTTTACAAAGACTGGACAAAACGGGCCCACTCCCGACTCTGCCCAAGGCACCCCCAGAATGAAGGCAAGCAATTCGGCCGCAGCCTTTCTATCCCGGGCGGGAACGATCATGTGGTCAAGTTCAATGGTCATAGCGGCTTCCCGTGTTCGCCAGCAGATACCACTGGGGTCCACATTCACCATGGAAAGGGTAAGCCATTCGCCAAGAGCGTTAGCACCGCTTCCGGAGAATGGCTTTCAGTTACTGGTTACGCGTCCTGATCCCGTGCATGGCGCACAAGCTTGGTTAACCAGGAACCACCCGCACACCAGTTTTCGTCTGAATCTTCAGCTGATACAACCGCCACAACATAAGGACCGTCGCTCCAGAAAGCGAACATCGGGCCGCCGGAATTTCCGGGCGTTATGTCCGCGTGAGTCTCCATGGATCGAGCGGGGCCGAGATCATGCCAGGGCTCATTCAGCTTCTTGTCACGCTGGAAGGTTGGGCGCAAGGCGCTACCAATACTGCCGGGATAGCCGATATTGAACCAGTAAGGTTCGTCATCCCATGAGCTGTTGTACGTTCGCGTGCCCATCCATCCAAACAGATCGCCAATCCGATCAGCCGTGACTAAAACGGCATAGTCCTCGTCGAGTTCAAACCAGCTAACGCTGCCGGTCACTTTTGTATAGAACCAGACCCGGGTGATTGCGGTGATAGCACGGACTGAACCGCCGGATCGATGAACCTCAACGGTACCTGCGCCATTTGAGCGCCAGTCAACCACATGGCTTGCCGTCAGCACATGCCTGGGGCCAACAATGACGCCCGATCCTGAGCCGGACGACGTCAGCACCTTGCAAATGGTCCCCCACGGGTAGCTGATGTCGTTGTAAATCCTGCGGTCCTCCGGATTGAAAACCGTAAGAGGCCTAAGATCCTTTCCGTTCAGAAGAACACGAGGCGGTTTTGCCAGCTTGTCCCTGCAGGGCGCGGAGCTTGCCCCGAACCACTTGGGCATCATTGGCGTGGTCGGTTTTTCGTCAGACTTTGCGTCTCGTTTGGCTTCAAGCCCTTTATATTTGTAGGGCTTTGGTTCCGGCAGCAGCATGGACTGCAGGTCTTTCGGTATTGTGCCCTTCGGACTTCTGTCGAAACGTTCGGCAACCTGGGAGGCAGAGAGAGGTGATTCATCATTCGCTTTATCTTTGCTAGCCATTTTGAAGTTCCTTTTTCAATGCTAAACGATGGCTTCCAGCGCCAGACGAGGCCAGCGCTGAACCTGCCCCGGTTTTGTATGCATCCAGCAAAAATCGACGATGAGCAGCGCAGCAACACCGTCTTGTGAATCCCGGGGGGGGGGGCGAGACTCTCCAGCTCAAATCAGAGTCACTAGTTAGTCTAGTTGCTTCAGACGAGTGGTCAAAGTTTGTACAGATCGAAGCCCTCCCGTGATGAAGGTACCTCAAGTACAAGGTGTGGCTTCAATAGCTTGAAGCCACAGGTCTGAATAGCTCTGTACAGGTTTTCGTCGAGGCCGAAGCCAAGCCTACTCACCGCGCGCAGCCTCCGCCTCGCGAATCGCTGGGCAGTGGTCCATCGGGCGGAGCTCGATGCCCCAGCCCAATTCCTCACCCATGCGCGCTGCCGGGTGCAACGAGGCGAGCTTCACCGCTGCGTCGAAGTCCGGCGCTTCGATGATCACCACGCCGCCCACAACCTCCTTGGTTTCCGCGAATGGCCCGTCGGTCACCGTCAGTTTGCCGTCCTTGAGGCGCATCGACTTCGAGCTCCAGCTCAGGCTCCCGCCCCACGTGACCTCGCCCGCCGCCTGCATCTCGGCGTCGAAGCCCTTGCACTTCTCCCCAATCTCAGCCAGCTCGTCTTTGCTCATCTGGTTGAATTTTTCTTCGCTTCCGTAGGCCAACAGCATGTATTTCATAGCGTTTCTCCCGATCGTTGTTTCATCAAAAACCATTGATAGGCTCACCGGGTAGTCGATTGGGCAACGAGGTTTTCGACATTCGTGCGGTCTTTTTTCGATGCGGTACGATGACTTAAATGCCGTACTCCCGCTCCACCTTCGCAATCCGCACCCGAAAACTGGAATACCACTGCTGATGGCCAAGCCTCTGGGCCTCCTGGTGCTCAGCGTTCTGTTTCCAGTTGCGAATAGCCTCCAGGCTGTCCCAGTAGGACACCGTAATACCCAGCCCCTCCCGGGCTGATTCCATACCCAGGTAGCCGGGTTGTTGTGCCGCCAATTCAGCCATTCGCTCGGCCATTTCGCCGTAGCCGTTGTCGCCGTCCGTGCGGTGGCTGCTGAAGATGACAGCGTAATAGGGGGGCTTGGGGGTATTAGCGATGTCGGACATTGGTCACTCCAGACGAGTCATGGTTATAGGGTAGAGGTGCGCTCATTGAACAGAATTCTGTTTGAAAACGGGTCTACCACCTCGAATATCCTGTCGCCCCATGGGGCTGTGGTTATCTCCGGGCGACTGTAGCGGTAGCCACGGGAGGTTGCTTCAGCGTACAGTCCCTCGAAATCATCCGTAGCAAGTTATGTGGCGGCTGCGTTTGCCGTAGCTATGCGGCTCCCGTAGTCACCGTATGGCGTTTGCGGTAGATACAAACGTCCCAGCCACGGTATTGGGTACGGGTATCAATCCTGAACCCCACCTTCTCCGCCACACCAGCAGAAACCACATGGCGTGTAGCGATGATCGCTATGATCGTTTCAATGCCACAGTGTGAGAAGCCATACTCCAACGCCGCCCCCGCGGCCTCTGACGCCAAGCCTTGCCCCCATGCGCTTGGTGCCAGGCGATAACCGATCTCTATTTCCTGAGCGCCATCAAGCTCTACGTGGCTCAACCCGCAAAACCCAATAACCGCCCCGGAAAGACGATCAATAATAGCCCACTGACCAAAACCATGATCCCGGTAAGAGTCCAGGCACCAGTCGATAAACTGCCGAGTGTCATCCTCGGTGCATGGCCCATTGGTCGAAAACTCCATGACCTTTGGATTACCAAGAATCTCCGCGAGTGCGCCAACGTCATCCAATGAAAACTCACGCAGTAACAATCTGGGTGTTTCAGTTATGAGCACGCGCCCGTCCTTGATGCATTTTGTGTATGGCGCCCGCAAACTGCTTCGAGCATTAGTGGTTACGACAATGGAGTCTGCTACGCTTCAGGTACGTCGGCGCATCAGGGTGTTGCTCAACCCTTCCATAACGGGTTGTAGCAGGAAAATATTCAGAACTGAACTGCACGTCACCCGCTATTTGCTCCCCGAAAGTGCGCGCGATAAACGCCAGCATGAGATCAATACCCGCCGAGATACCGGCCGATGTCCAGATGTTGCCATCCTCAACGAAGCGCTCTTCTATGACCTCAACATCACCCAAGGCTCTCAGGCGTTCAAGTGACGCCCAATGGGTTGTCGCTTTTTTACCAGACAACTGGCCTGCAGCATGGAGAATGAAAGACCCGGTACATACTGATAACAGCGCCTGGCAGTGTTCAGCCTGCCGTCGCACAAAACCTGTTAGGGCTTCGTTATAGACTTCTTTCCGCGTCCCGCGCCCACCTGGAACCAAGAGGTAGTCCAGCGGCGGGCAATCTTCGAAGGAAATATGTGGGTTAACCGACAAGTCTCTGGCACACAGGATGGGTGATTTCGATTCTGCGATAATGAAGCAGTTTTCCGGGCCGTTGGCGATCTTCGACCATATTTTGAGGATCTCCCATGGCCCTACGAAGTCGAGTTCTTCAACTCCGTCAAAAACTAAAATGCCGAAATTCATGCTCGCTCCTTAAGCAAATATCGTTGGCAGAATGTGCTGCTTGGGAACCGGGGCGAACCCTCAGCGCCTGGGTGTATTTGTATTGTAGAGATTGTTGATGAATGGCGTGGCCGCAATGGGTAGCCCTGTTTTAAAGATTAGGAGGGGAACTCCAATAATGCACGCACCGGTTTTAGGGCATGGTTACAGGCTGCCTGAAGATAAGCACCGCTCACCAACGATGGGTTTCGAGCGCCCCTGGCAGTAGCGGATATCAGTCCACTCCCATTCTCTGCCTTCGAACCAAGTTAACTTTCCTTCGAATTGGCTCCGATAGGCTTTTGCGCATAAGGCCGGTTGAATAGCCTCTTTTGCAATCTCATCGAAGCGACCATCGGGAATCGACGTTCGGCCGACCTGAGAGAAAATAGCGGTCATTGGCCCCGATGTTACATTTCAGTTATGCAGTTTAGCTGCTTCGGCTGCATGGGGGATCACTCCTCTTCGAACAGGGCATAAAGCTCTCCGACCTGTTCCTTAGATAGGAAATCAGAAAAAATCTGGACTTTCTCATCGGATCCCAGCGATGACCAGTTATAGGATACGTTCTCGTAGTATTTTCGGTAGTCGTGGATCAACATCCAGTCCCGAACTAGACCGTAAATATTTGAGCTGTAGTTCCTTTTTCTAGCGATGTCGGCGTAGTCAGCTGGGATAATTTCTCGTAGGTCGTCAATGGTCTGCAGGCCAAACTGCTTTAACTCAGAAACCAACTCGGGCGCCGCGTTCTTGTTTCTACTCGCATCTAAAGGAAAAGCATGTTTTTGAGCCCATTCATCAACGAATTCTTCAAGGCTTAATGAGTTTATTTCTACGTCGTAGTCGCCTTCCTGAGCACGAGCCTTAAAGTCACTTATGTACTGGTCTATAGAATTGGATAACTCATCGAACCCATTGTCGGCAATCTCCAACATTCCAGCGTAAAGGTATAAGCGACGCTCTATTTCTTTCGGCAATTTCCCTGAGAACTTGTAGTTTCTATCATGTGCCAGTTCCGCCCAAGCGTGCTGCAGGACCGTTCGAACTTGAAACTCGAATTTTAGCGACTTCATGGTAGTAAACTCAGGGAGTTCAGTTCTCTTCGATCCTAGCTCACATACGTAGTGGATGGACCGGTAGCCTATTTGGTCCGTAGCAAGAAGAGAGTCTTTGGAGAGGCTGTTGGTCTCATCGACAAAAAAAGACGATTCGATTATAGAGGATACCTCTCGGACATCTGATTCGAAGTAGACTATTACCCGAACCCCTGAAAGATCGGTTAGTTCTTTATCAGGCTGAGTGTATGACTTTCTTTTTATTTTTTCTTTGGCACTGACTTTGCTTTTCGTCCTGCCAGTCACGGCTAAATAATCAATACCATTGGCATTGAGTAAACTCTCGGTTATGTTCACAACTGTGCCAGTAAGTGTTTCGTGCCTTTTTATTGCTGAATCTAGCCACTCATCGATTTCTTCATTTTCCATGCGGGGCTCTTTGCCTCCACTCTACCCAGTGAATAAAAGCCACCTGCAGCTAACAGAGCTAACAGAAGGTGGTACACACAAAATTTGTCGCTCCAATGCTATGGCTTCATTTGTAAGCTAACCACTAAAATGGTCAGAAAATCAAATTCCTGTAAAAGGCCGGGGCGAGGTGATGAAGCCATATGGCTATTGGCAAGGTGTGATGCCAGGAGACTTATATTTCTGAAGCCGTTCAATAAACTGTTGGGAGTGTTCAGGCAGTTTAGAATTCGCTATCTAAAAATTAGATAAATGGCACCGTCGAAACGAAAAAAATCGCAGCGCATAGCGCCGAAATGAAAACCCCACCTGATATTACTTTGATGGCGCGATAGGTAATCTCACCTTTTTTCACGCGGTTCCACTCACCCTTTAGGAGGGTTTGCGCTTCCGATGCTAGTTTTTCGTATATTGGCTCGAACACTTCAGGGTCGCCGATTATCTCCGGATGAGATAGAGAGGCTTCGACCATATCAATTTGTTTTCGGATGCTCCGATGCTCTTCAGGGTTCAGACGAAGCACGATTCGAGTGTACATTGTGTAGCAGATTTCAATATGTGGATGGAGAGGTTCCATGTCCCTAACCAAGTTCGCGCCCTCCTTAGCTTCTCTTTCCAAGGCAATTTGTGTATGGACGGATATGCTATTTGCGGCGCTAAGAAACTGAGAAAGCTCCTCCCTTAAGGAGTCAATCCATCGTTGACGGAACTCTGATACTGCCTGCTCCTTCGTGGTAAGTAGGTTCAAGAACGCGATCGATCCGGAGATGATTGCTGCAGCAATCGTCCCTGCAGCCATAAAAACAGTTGCTGGAATCTGGTCAAACATCCTTGTCTCCTTCCTGTTTTGAGCTTGGCCGAATCGTGGTGAACTCATGAGTGCCATGAACGGTGTGTTATGACTTGTAGGCATGCCTGTTTTAGTTCGCCCCTGATTAGAGCTTTCCATGTCCAGTTTTCGGGTGTGGACTTCCCCAAACATGGGCGCCAAAGCACCAATCACGATAAGGTAACAGCATTACCTGTACTTTAGGAGTAAGGATATTTATTCTTATTATACAACGCGAAGTATACCAGTGAGTGTGATGTAGTGAAGTTTATGAGCCCAGTAACCGGCATAGTTAAGAGCTTTCGCCCCAGATCCTCCACCACTTTCTCTTTTTTTCAATTTTTTTATCTTGTGAATGCTGCCCTCCTTTTATGATATCCGATTCCTTATTTTCAATTGAATTATTATTGCCACGCCATGCTGGAAATAGATAGAAAAATAATATAACGGCAATGCTGCCGATAAGGTAAGATTGCCATTCAGAGAAAGAAATTGACCTGAGACTATATGCAATGACCAAAGCCGCTAAAGACAAAACAATATAATTCAGAGAATTTTTTACTGACTGAATCTCGCCCATCAACTCAGCCTGGAAGGTCTCTTGGGCATCGTTAGAAATTCGCATATTTTGATCGTTGCCCCGTTTTTCGCGATCCTCCGCAATGCGTTTCACTAGTTGAGAAATAGCAATTCCGCCTGCCACTGCCACGGTGCCAGTTATAGGTTCTGCCGCTAGCCATACTGTAAGGAAGCCGCCGGAAATACCACCGATCTCTGACAAGGCTGATATACTTCGCAAACGCTTAGCCGATTTTCTGAAAGAATGCATTTGCGATTTGCCTCCCGTCACTTACTGCCAGAACGCACCTTAGCGCGCCCGAGCGACGCGACTTGTATACTCCAGCTTTTCTATGAGCGTATACGCAGAGTACACAAAGCACAAACCCCGACACGTAGCCGAGGTTTGCAGTGAGGAACGGAGCCAGAGCAGGGCGTTACTTCTTCTTCAACCCCATTTCATGAATAGAAATCTCCCGCATCTTGAACTTCTGGATCTTCCCGGTGACCGTCATCGGGAATTCATCCACAAACTTGTAGTTCCTGGGGATCTTGAAGTGGGCGATTTTGCCTTTGCAGAATTCCCGCAGTTCATCACCGGTGACTGGGTCCGCATCCGGGTTCAGCTTCACCCAGGCAATGAGTTCTTCGCCGTATTTGTCATCGGGGATGCCGGTGACCTGCACTTCCTCGATGGCGGGGTGGGTGTAGAGGAATTCCTCGATTTCTTTCGGGTAGATGTTCTCGCCGCCGCGGATGACCATGTCCTTGATGCGGCCGACGATCTGGATGTAGCCGTCTTCGTCCATGGTGGCCAGGTCGCCGGTGTGCATCCAGCCGGCGCTATCGATGGCTTCGCGGGTTTTCTCGTCGTTGTTCCAGTACTTCAGCATCACGCTGTAGCCACGGGTGCACAGTTCGCCGATTTCGCCGCGCGGGACCACGTTGCCGTTGCCGGGGTCGACGATCTTGGTTTCCAGGTGTGGCTGGGTGCGGCCCACGGTGGTGACCTGTTTTTCGAACGGGTCCAGGGAGCTGGTCTGGGTGGACACAGGGCTGGTTTCGGTCATGCCGTAGGCGATCTGAACTTCTTTCATGTTCATCTTGCCGTTGACCTTTTTCATCACCTCCGCCGGGCAGATGGAGCCGGCCATGATGCCGGTGCGCAGGGTGGAGAGGTCGTAGGTTTCGAAGTCCGGCTCGGCCAGTTCGGCGATGAACATGGTGGGCACGCCGTAAAGGGCGGTGGCTTTTTCCTGGTGCACGGCCTGCAGTACGGATTTGGGCTCGAAGCCTTCACCTGGGTAGATCATGGTGGCGCCGTGGGTGATGCAGCCCAGGTTGCCCATCACCATGCCGAAGCAGTGGTACAGGGGCACGGGAATGACCAGGCGGTCTTTCTCGGTGAGCAGTTGGCTCTCCGCCACAAAGTATCCGTTGTTGAGGATGTTGTGGTGGGTGAGGGTGGCGCCCTTGGGGTTGCCGGTGGTGCCGGAAGTGAACTGGATGTTGATGGGGTCATCGAACTGCAGTTGGCCCTGTACCTTGTCCAGTTCTTCCTGGCTGACGTCGCTGGCGAAGCCGACAAACTCGGCCCAGGTCCACATGCCGTCATGTTTGTCTTCGTCCAGGTTCACCACGGCGCGCAGCTCGGGCACTTTCTGGGCCTTGAGCTTGCCGGGGGCGGCGGCTTTCAGTTCGGGGGCCAGGTCGTAGACCATTTTGCGGTAGTCAGAGGCTTTGAAACTGTCTGCCGTGACCAGCACGGAGATGCCGGCCAGGTTCATGGCATAGTCCAGTTCGTGCACGCCGTAGGCCGGGTTGATGTTGACCAGGATGGCGCCCACCTTGGCGGTGGCGAACTGGGTGACGGTCCACTCGTAGCGGTTGGGGGACCAGATGCCTACGCGGTCGCCGCGTTTGACGCCGATGGCCATGAAGGCACGGGCGGCTTCGTTGACCTTTTCCACGAACTCTTTATAGGTCCAACGGATGTCCTGGTGCAGGGCGACCAGGGCCTCGGTGTCCGGGTATTTCTCGGCGGTGCGGTCGAGCATTGCGCCGATGGTCATGCCCAGCAGGGGTACTTCGGAGGTACCGCTGGTGTAGCTGGGAAGAGTCATGCTCATGGTGTCTGCCTCCATTGTTTTTGTCGTCGAGGGCAAGCAGTGTGAAATCTGCTAGCGACTCTGGCTGTGATACTCAGGGTTCGGTTGCATATCGCTGGCGATGGCCACTCGATTGGACATGTTGTAGAAACCGATCAGGTTGCTCAGGTCCCAGATGGCACTGTCGCTGAGGCCAGCGTCCCGCAGGGCCTGGGTGTGCTCTTCGGTAACGGTCGCCGGGGAGCGGGTGAGGTGCGATGTGAAATCGAGCATGGCGCGCTGGCGCTTGTCGAGTTTGGCGCTGCGGTAGTTCATCACCATGTGTTCGCCCAGCACGGGGTCGCCACTCAGTACCCGTACGGCAGCGCCGTGGGCCACCAGGCAGTAGAAGCACTTGTTTTCGGAGGACACCACAACAGCGACCATCTCGCGTTCCAGTTTGCTGAGTTCGCCTTCGCCGAGCATCAGCTCGTTGTAGAGGCGGGTGAAGCCCTCAAGCTGCTTCAGGTTCTGGCTGTATGCGGTCAGCACGTTGGGGATCATGCCGAGTTTTTCCTGGCAGATCTGGAAGTACTTCTGGGTGTCTTCCGGCATGTCCTTGATCTCGGGGATCGGGAGATCCAGGGCGACGACGTTGTTGTGATGGCTCATTAGCAGTTTCCTCCGAGAGCTTGGCCGACTTTTGAGCCGTTATGGCGTTTGAGTTGTTCGCTGATCCACTCGCCGGTGGTGACCAGTTTGTCCAGGTCGACGCCGGTCTTGATGCCCAATCCGTTCAGAAGGTATAGCACGTCTTCCGTGGCGACGTTGCCGGAGGCGCCCTTGGCGTAAGGGCAGCCGCCGAGGCCGGCAACAGACGCATCAATCACCGAGATGCCTTCTTCCAGCACCGCGTACAGATTGGCCAGTGCCTGGCCGTAGGTGTCGTGGAAGTGAGCGGCCAGCTTTTCGATGGGCACTTCGGCAGCGACAGCTTCGAGCATGCGTTTGGCTTTCAGCGGGGTGCCCACGCCGATGGTGTCGCCCAGGGAGATTTCGTAGCAGCCGAGTTCGGCCAGGGCCTTGGCGACTTTGGCGACCTGCTCGGGGGCGATGTCGCCCTCGTAGGGGCAGCCGAGCACGGTGGAGACGTAGCCGCGTACCGGGATGTGGTGTTGTTTGGCCGCTTCCATCACTGGCAGGAAGCGTTCGAGGCTTTCGGCGATGGAGCAGTTGATGTTTTTCTGGCTGAACGATTCCGACGCAGCGCCGAACACGGCGACTTCATCCACCCCGGCCGCCAGGGCGTTTTCGAAGCCCCTGAGGTTGGGGGTGAGCACGGAGTAGCGCACACCGGCTTTACGCTTGATGCCGGCCATCACCTCGGCGGCGTCGCCCATCTGGGGCACCCATTTTGGCGACACGAAGCTGGCGGATTCGATGTGGTTGAGGCCACAGTCGGCCAGCCGGTCGATCAGGCCGGTCTTGATGGCGGTGTCGATCACCGGGCCGGGTTCGTTCTGAAGGCCGTCCCGGGGGCTCATTTCAACCAGTCTTACCTGCGTCGGAAAGGCCATTAGCCTGCCTCCTCGTCGTCGGTGACTTCGATGGCGATCAGTTCGGCGCCTTCGGACACCTGATCGCCTTCGGCGAAGAAGATGTCGGTCACCACACCGTCGGCCGGGGCCTTGATGGCATGCTCCATTTTCATGGCTTCCATGATTACCAGGCTCTGGCCGGCGGTCACGGTGTCGCCTACCTTGGTCTGTACCGCCACGATGGCGCCGTTCATGGGCGCGGCCAGGCTGCCTTCACCGGCCATTTCCTCGAAGCCGTAGGTTTCCCGGTAGAGGATGCACTGGAAGGTGTCGCCTTCGTAGAAGAGCACCAGCTGATCGTTGTGCAGGTTGCCGTGAACGCTGATGCGGTGGCCGTTGATGACCGCCTGCAGGTAGTCGTCGTCCAGCTTCGCCGTCAGGTTGTAGACACTGTCACCCACAAACACCTGATAGCGGTCGTCCCGTTCCAGCACTTTCAGTTCGTGGATGTCCTCACCCACCTGCAGTTGCAGGGGCTGGGCGTATTCAGAGTTCATGCGCCAGCTGTTCTGGCGGCCAAAAGGCGACCAGGGGTCGGTGCTGATCACTTCCCGGGACTTGCGCTGTTCCAGCACGAAGCCGGCGGCCAGCACCAGGGCCTTGTGGGTGTCGAGCCGGGATTTCGGGAACAGCAGTTCGCGATGGTCCTCGATAAAGCCGGTGGTCAGATCCGCTTCCCGGAACGGCTGGGCGTCGGCCAGGGCGTGGAGGAAACGGATGTTAGTTTTCACGCCGGCGATGCGGTAGTGCTCCAGAGCCTGCACCATACGGTTGATGGCCTGGTCCCGGGTTTCGTCCCACACGATGAGCTTGGCGATCATCGGGTCGTAGTGGATGCTGATGTCGTCGCCTTCGGTGACGCCAGTATCCACCCGCACGTGGGCGCTTTCATCGGGCGTGCTCAGGTAGCGCAGGTTGCCGGTGGCGGGCAGGAAATCCTGGTCCGGGTCTTCGGCGTAAATACGTGCTTCCAGGGCGTGGCCCCGGGTTTTCACTTGGGACTGTTCCAGCGGCAGCGCATCGCCCCAGGCGACTTTCAACTGCCATTCCACCAGGTCCTGGCCGGTGACCATTTCGGTGACCGGGTGCTCTACCTGCAGGCGGGTGTTCATTTCCATAAAGAAGAAGGAGCCGTCCACGTCGTAGAGGAATTCCACGGTGCCGGCGCCGACGTAGTTGATGGCCTGGGCGGCTTTGACGGCCGCTTCGCCCATGGCTTTGCGGGTGTCTTCGCTCAGGCCCGGGGCGGGGGCTTCTTCCAGCACTTTCTGGTGGCGGCGCTGAACCGAACAGTCGCGCTCGGCCAAGTAGACGCCTTTGCCGCTCTTGTCACAGAACACCTGAATCTCCACGTGGCGTGGCTGGGTCAGGTAGCGTTCGATGAGCATGTCCGGGTTGCCGAAGGCGTTCTTCGATTCCCGCTTGGCGGCGGCCAGGGCATCGTCGAAGTCTTCCATTCGCTCGACCACGCGCATGCCTTTGCCACCACCGCCGGCGACGGCTTTCAGCAGCAGTGGGAAGCCGCACTTCTCGGCTTCCTTGCGCAGGGTGTCCGGAGTCTGGTCGTCACCGTGGTAACCCGGCACCAGGGGCACGCCGGCTTTTTCCATAATGGCCTTGGCGGCGGACTTGGAACCCATGGCCGCGATGGCGGAGGAGGGCGGGCCGATGAACACGATGTTGTTGGCTTCGCAGGCTTCGGCGAACTGGGTGTTCTCGGAGAGGAACCCGTAGCCCGGGTGAACGGCCTGGGCGCCGCTTTCTTTCGCCACCTCGATGATCTTGTCGGCTTTGAGGTAGCTCTCGGAGCTGGCTGCAGGGCCGATGTTGAAGGCTTCGTCAGCCATGGCGACATGGCGCGCGTCGGCGTCGGCGTCCGAGTAGACAGCGACAACGCGAATGCCCATGCGGTGGGCGGTCTGTATGATCCGGCAGGCGATTTCGCCCCGGTTGGCGATCAGGATTTTGCTGAACATGGTTGTTATTCCTCCGGAACCCAGTTGGCCTTGCGTTTGTTCAGGAAGGCACCAAGTCCCTCCTGCCCTTCGGCACCCACCCGGATGTCGGCAATGCGTTGTGCGGTATCGTCGATTACATCGGCGCTGATCGGCTTGTGGCTGACGGCAAACACCAGGTCTTTCGCCGCTTTCATGGCTTCTGGGCCGTTGATGGCCAGTTGCTGCAGCATCTCGTTACAGCGTGCGTTCATGGCTTCAACATCGTCACAGACGATGTGCACCAGGCCGTATTCCTGCGCCTGCGTTGCGGAAAACACTTCGGCGGACAGGAAGTAACGGCGGGCCTGGCGCTCGCCAATGGCGCGTACCACGTAGGGGCTGATCACAGCGGGGATCAGGCCGAGTTTCACTTCGCTCAGGCAGAAGCTGGCCTTGTCGGTGGCAAGCACGATGTCGCAGCAGGCGGCCAGGCCGACGGCTCCGCCGAAGGCAGCACCCTGCACCAGGCCGATCACCGGCTTGGACAGGTGGTTAAGCACATTCATCAGCCGCGCCAGTTCCCGCGAGTCGTCCAGGTTTTCCTGGCGGCTGTTGTCCGCCATGCGGCGCATCCAGCCCAGGTCCGCCCCGGCGGAGAAGTGTTTGCCTTCGGAGCGCAGGATGACAACCTTCACGCTGTTGTCAGCGTCGACGTTCTCAAGCGCGGTAATCAGCTGCTGGATGATCACGTCGTCGAAGGCGTTGCGTTTGTCCGGCCGGTTGAGAACCACCTCGGCAATGCCGTCGGACCGGTGTCTGAGCAGGACTGCGGATTCGTTGTCTGTCATGTCAGTCTCCCCGATTACATCCGGAACACGCCGAAGCGTGTTGGCTTGGCCGGGCGGTTAAGGGTGGCGGACAGGCTGAGGGCAACCACTTCCCGGGTCTGGGCCGGGTCGATCACGCCGTCGTCCCACAGGCGCGCGCTGGCGTAGTAGGGGTGGCCCTGATGTTCGTAGGAGTCGACGATGGGCTTCTTGAACTCGGCCTCTTCATCGGCACTCCACTCCTGGCCTTTGCGCTCCATGCCTTCGCGCTTGACGGTGGCGAGCACGCCAGCGGCCTGTTCGCCGCCCATCACGGAGATGCGGGCGTTGGGCCACATCCACAGGAAGTCGGGGCTGTAGGCGCGGCCGCACATGCCGTAGTTACCGGCGCCAAAGCTGCCGCCGATCAGCACGGTGATTTTGGGCACCTCGGCGCAGGCCACGGCCATGACCATCTTGGCGCCGTGTTTGGCGATGCCTTCGGATTCGTGCTTCTGGCCCACCATGAAGCCGGTGATGTTCTGCAGGAACAGCAACGGGATGTTGCGCTGGCAGCACAGTTCAATGAAGTGCGCGCCTTTCTGGGCGGATTCGCTGAACAGGATGCCGTTGTTGGCGATGATGCCCACCGGGTAGCCGTGGATATGGGCAAAACCGGTCACCAGGGTCTGGCCGTAGTAGCGTTTGAATTCGTCGAATTCGGAGCCGTCGACGATGCGGGCAATGACGTCGCGCACGTCGAATTGTTTGCGCAGGTCGGTACCGACAATGCCGTAGATTTCTTCGGCGTTGTACAGCGGTGCCTTGGGTTTGCGGATCTCCACGTCGGCCGGTTTGCGGCGGTTGAGGTTGGAGATGCAGCGACGGGCGATTTCCAGGGCGTGGGTGTCGTTCTCGGCGTAATGATCGGCCACCCCGGAAACTTTGCAGTGCACGTCGGCGCCGCCCAGGTCTTCGGCGCTGACAACTTCACCGGTAGCGGCTTTCACCAGCGGCGGGCCGGCCAGGAAGATGGTGCCCTGGTTGCGCACGATGATGGACTCGTCGGCCATGGCGGGTACGTAGGCACCGCCGGCGGTGCACAGGCCCATGACGACGGCGATCTGGGGGATGTCGTCGGCGGACATGCGGGCCTGGTTGTAGAAGATGCGGCCGAAGTGGTCGCGGTCGGGGAAGACGTCGTCCTGCCGGGGCAGGTTGGCGCCGCCGGAGTCGACCAGGTAGATGCAGGGCAGGCGGTTCTGCAGGGCGATTTCCTGGGCGCGCAGGTGTTTCTTGACCGTGAGCGGGTAGTAGCTGCCGCCTTTAACGGTGGCGTCGTTGGCGATGATCATGCATTCGGTGCCGGAGACGCGGCCGACGCCGGCGACGACGCCTGCGGCCGGCACTTCTTCGTCATAGACGTTGTAGGCGGCGAACTGGCCGACTTCCAGGAAGGGGGAGCCGTCGTCCAGGAGGCGGTTGATGCGTTCCCTTGGGAGCAGTTTGCCGCGGGCGATGTGGCGTTCCTGGTAGGAGGGGCCGCCGCCTTGCTGGATGGTGGTTACTTTGTCCCGCAGGTCGGCCACGGCCTTGGCCATGGATTCCTGGTTCGCCTGGAATTCTTCGGACCTTGGGTTCACTTTGCTTTGCAGTATCGTCATTTTCCTGGCCTCGAGTTACGGGGCTTCGGGACTGACGGGGTGTCTTTCCGGGACACGCTACGAGCACATCCATGTGCGCTTGACTCCGGCCATCCATGGCCGGAGACATTCCCGGAAAGACACCCCGCCAGTCCCTCGTCATACTTTGGGTGCTGGCCTCTTTAAAACTATAAGAGCCAGTGGCTTTGAGCTGCTTTATCAGTTGTTCAGATACAGCTCACGACCAATCAGCATCCGGCGGATTTCGGACGTGCCAGCGCCGATTTCGTACAGCTTGGCGTCCCGCAGCAAACGGCCTGTCGGGTACTCGTTGATGTAGCCGTTACCGCCCAGCAGCTGTATGGCGTCGAGGGCCAGTTTGGTGGCCATTTCGGCGGAATACAGGATCGCGCCGGCGGCGTCTTTGCGGGTGGTGTTGCCGCGGTCGGCGGACATGGCGACCATGTAGACGTAGGACTTGGCGGTGTTCATCCAGGTGTACATGTCAGCCACTTTGCCCTGGACCAGTTCGAATTCGCCGATGGCCTGGCCGAACTGTTTGCGCTCGCGGATGTAGGGTACGACCACGTCCATGGCGGCCTGCATGATGCCCAGCGGGCCGCCGGAGAGGACGAGGCGTTCGTAGTCGAGGCCGCTCATCAGGACTTTGGCGCCGTTGCCTTCGCCGCCCATGACGTTTTCCTTGGGCACTTTGGCGTCTTCGAACACCAGCTCACAGGTGTTGGAGCCGCGCATGCCGAGTTTGTCGAGCTTCTGGGCCTGGCTGAATCCCGGGGTGTCGCGTTCCACAATAAAGGCGGTGATGCCGCGCGGGCCGGCAGACGGGTCGGTTTTGGCGTAGATGACGTAGACGTGGGCGTCGGGGCCGTTGGTGATCCACATTTTGCTGCCGTTGAGCACGTAGTGGTCGCCGGCGTCTTTGGCGCTGAGTTTCATGGAGACGACGTCGGAACCGGCGTTGGGTTCGGACATGGCCAGGGCGCCGATGTGTTCACCGCTGATGAGCTTGGGCAGGTACTTTTCTTTCTGCTCGTCGGAGCCGTTGCGGTTGATCTGGTTAACGCACAGGTTGGAGTGCGCGCCGTAAGAGAGTCCCACGGATGCAGAGGCACGGCTGATTTCCTCCATGGCGATGACGTGTGCGAGGTAGCCCATGCCGGAGCCGCCGTAGGCTTCGTCAACGGTAATACCCAGCAGGCCCATGTCACCGAACTTTTTCCACAGGTCGTTGGGGAACAGGTTGTCATGGTCGATGGCTTCGGCGCGGGGGGCGATTTCACTGGCGGCAAAGCCGTTGATCTGCTCGCGCAGCATGTCCAGGGTCTCGCCGAGGCCGAAGTTGAACTCTGAGTATTGTGATTTCATGGTTGGCTACCTTTTGATCTTGCTGTTATTTCTGCTCGGTGGACTCAGGCTCTTTGGTGGTGGCCTTTGTCTGTTTACGCTTTCGTTGTTGCAGGTCAGCAAGGGCCTCGCGGCATCTTGCTTCTGCGGTGTCCATTTCCATTTCTGCCTGGGCAATGTCGTTTTTCTGTTGCTCCAGTTGCGCCCGTTTGCGGGCCAGGGTGTCCAGCATCAGCAGGAGCTGTTTTTCGTTGCCGCTGAGGGTTTCGTCCCACAGGTCAAAAAGCTCCTTGGTTTCCGCCAGGGAAAAGCCCATGCGTTTGCCCCGGAGGATCAGCTTCAGCCGCACCCGGTCCTTCGAGCTGAAGATCCGGGTTTGGCCGCGCCGGGTGGGGTGCAGTAGACCCTGATCTTCGTAGAAGCGTACGCTTCGTGTCGTCACGTCGAACTCTTTGGCCAGCTCGCTGATGCTGTAAGTTTTCTTGATGTCCATAGAGATTTCCTTTTTAGACTTAGGTTAGATAAAGTTTACGTAAACGTAAAGTATTTTTAAGGCCCGATTTCAACCAACAGATATGTGAAACAGGAGTGAATGATGGAATTCAAAAATGTGGCAGCGATTGTAACAGGCGGTGCATCCGGCTTGGGCGAGGGCTCAGCGCGTGCCCTGGCGGCAGCTGGGTGCCGTGTGGCGATTCTGGATGTTCAGGAGGAGCAGGGTAGAAAAGTGGCGGAAGACATTGGGGGCGTCTTTATTTACTGCGACGTGACGTCTTCTGAGAGTGCGGAAGCTGCATTCAGCGAAGCCCGTAAGGCGCATGGCCCCTGTGGCGTGGCGGTCAGCTGCGCGGGTATTGCTCCGGCCGCAAAGATCCTGGGCCGGGATGGTGTGATGCCGCTTGAGGCATTCAGCAAGGTGGTTCAGGTCAACCTGATTGGGTCCTTTAACATTCTGCGTCTCGCCGCGGCCGATATGGCCCAGCGGGAGCCCAACGCGGATGGCGAGCGGGGTGTGATTATCAACACGGCGTCTGTGGCGGCTTACGAGGGCCAGATTGGCCAGGCAGCCTACAGTGCGTCAAAGGGTGGCGTGGTATCGCTGACACTTCAGGCCGCCCGCGAGCTTGCCCGGGAAGGTATTCGGGTCAACACTATTGCTCCGGGAATCTTTATGACGCCAATGATGGCGGGCATGCCACAGGAAGTGCAGGACAGTCTCGCGGCCACGCTGCCTTTCCCCAAGCGATTGGGCAAGGCTGAAGAGTTTGGCATGTTGGTGGATCAGATGGTGCGCAACCCGATCCTCAACGGTGAGGTTATCCGCCTGGACTGTGCACTGCGCATGGCGCCTAAATAAAGCAGCAGCGCGTTAACACGAATCTCGTCTCTTTGGTGAGTTGGTGAGGTTCAGCTGTGGAACTCAGTCGGTGATCGGCTGGGTTTCACTGTCTTTGAGCGGTATTTTTCTCGATACGACCCTGTATAACGACGAAAGATTCAAATGGGTTCCATACGAAAAAATCGCGTTTGATTCGATTTTATAATATCGATTTTTATTTTTTTGCGATTACGAAATAGAAAAGCGCACTCCTTTCTCTCATATGTACCTTATCGGTGCATGCTCTGATGATTTCCTTTTTCATTTCTTCTGCGTTGTCAGGCGACTAGGTCTTTCCTGTATTCCAATTGTGCACACCAAAAATCAAGACATGTATCCCTTGCCTATAGTTGAAATTATCTTTTCGTAACAGGCATTTAACGTTTCGTTACGATAGTTTTCTGGCTGTTGGAACGCTGTGGACGACGTAGATCGCTTGCCGGTGATTTGTCCGTCTTCGTGTTCCCCCAACTCAAACTGGATACTCAAAAGGCGCATCAGGGCAACGTTTTCTGTTGAGCGTGCCTGTTCGTAATCAGACACCGGTCGCGGGGAAAAGTTCAAAAAAGAACCTCTTTCCGATTTCGGGGTCGCTGTACCGAGCCTTTTGAGTGTCATCAGTCAACCAGTAGTCAGTCGTTGGATTCATGGCGGCTCCCGGGTGGGAGTCGCTGGATGACAGTCAGGGGAGTAAAGGATATGCGAGTCAGTATTTTTGGTTTGGGTTATGTCGGGGCGGTGTGTACCGCCAGTCTGGCCCAGCGGGGGCATCACGTGGTCGGTGTGGATGTGTCGCCCATCAAAATTGATCTGATCAACAGCGGCAGGTCTCCCATTGTGGAGCCGGGGCTGGAGGAGCTGCTCCGGAGCGGGCGCGAGAACGGATTCATCAACGGCGTTACCGACGGGCACATCGCGGTTCAGGAGAGTGAGCTGTCGATGATCTGCGTGGGCACGCCCAGCAAGCCAAATGGCGATCTTGATCTGCAGTTTGTCGAGAAAGTGTGTAGCGATATCGGTAATGCCCTGAAGGACAAGGGTGACTGGCACCTGGTAGCGGTGCGTAGCACGGTGCTGCCCGGAACGGTTCGTGAGGTGGTCATCCCGGCTTTGGAGAAAGCGTCCGGGAAACGCGCCGGCGTTGATTTCGGTGTGTGTGTGAACCCGGAATTCCTGCGGGAAAGCACGGCGATCAAGGATTATGACCACCCTCCGATGACGGTCATTGGTGAGCTCGACGAACGCTCCGGCGAGTTCCTGGCGCGGATATACCAGGACCTTGATGCCCCCATCATCCGTAAGCCCATCGAAGTGGCTGAGATGATCAAGTACACCTGCAACATCTGGCACGCGACCAAAGTCAGCTTCGCCAACGAGATCGGCAATATTGCCAAGTCGATGGGCGTGGACGGCCGCGATGTCATGGACGTTGTCTGCCAGGACAAGAAGCTGAACATTTCCCGCTATTACATGCGCCCGGGCTTCGCCTTCGGCGGTTCCTGTCTGCCCAAAGACGTGCGCGCACTGACTTACCGGGCCAATCAGATGGACGTGAAGCACCCGCTGCTGAGCTCGATCATGAGCAGTAACAATGAGCAGGTTGCTCATGCCTTCAAGATCCTCACCGGCTACGGCTGTCGCAAGGTGAGCATGCTCGGCCTGAGCTTCAAGTCCAACACCGACGATCTGCGGGAAAGCCCACTGGTGGAGCTGGCCGAGATGCTGATTGGCAAGGGGTATGACCTGCAGATCTTCGACCGCAATGTGGATTACGCCCGCACCCACGGCGCCAACCGTGAATACATCAACCAGAAGATTCCGCACCTCTCGAACCTGATGCACAGCGACCTGCGTGGCGTGATTGATCACGCGGACGTGATCGTGGTCGGCAACAACGACGAGCTGTTCGAAACGGTGATTTCGGAAGTGCCTGAGGGCAAGCGGGTGATTGACCTTGTGGGCTTCATGAAGACCACAAGTACCGAGGTGCTGGAAGGCATCTGCTGGTAAGTCTTCACCCCCATGCGTGACGTCCTGGTGCCCTGCTGGGGCGGGGCGTCACGCTCAGAAAACGCACGGAATGTTATTTCAGGAACGGACGGCATGTCTTATATCTCAGACAACATAGTGTCCAGAACAGGCGGTTGGCTGCTTTTTCTCTCCGTACTCGGGGCGTTGGCGATCTCTTTGCCCACTACCTATACGGTGAGGGGCGGCGCCCACTTCCTCCTGGTCATCGGGGTGATTGGTATCTGGCGGTACTCCGTTGGGTTTATCCACTTTTTGCGTGCGATGTATTTCCTTAAATGGGCATTCCCCAAGATTCGGCGCCGGGCAAAGGCGTTGGGCGAAGACGCCGCTCCGTCCCATGTCTATCTGATGGTGACCAGTTTCCGTATCGATGCCGACACCACGGCCATGGTTTACAACTCTATTATCCGCGAAGCGGTTGAGTGTGGTTGGCCGACAACGGTGGTGGCATCGGTGGTGGAGCTTTCCGATGAAATGCTCATGCGGGCAATGTGGCGGAAGCTTGACCCACCCAGCCACATCAGGCTCAAGATTGTGCGCATTCCGGGGACCGGTAAGCGGGATGGTCTGGCGTACGGCTTTCGTGCCATTTCACGGGATCTGCCTGACGAGAATGCCGTGGTGGCCGTGGTGGACGGCGATACCGTGCTGGAACCCGGAGTGGTACGTAAAACCGCCCCTTACTTCCGGTTGATGCCGAACATCGGCGCGCTGACTACCAACGAGTTTTGCGAGGTGCGCGGCAGCTATCTGATGTCTGAATGGCACAAGCTGAGGTTCGCCCAGCGCCACATGAATATGTGCTCGATGGGGCTGTCGTATCGGGTTTTGACGCTCACCGGTCGCATGTCGGTATTCCGGGCCAGCGTGGTTACGCGCCCGGAGTTCATCAGCGACGTGGAGTATGACTCCCTGAAGCACTGGCGGCTGGGCGAATTCCGCTTTCTGACCGGCGATGACAAGTCCAGCTGGTTCAGCATGATGCGCCTGGGGTACGACACCTTCTATGTGCCGGACGCCACGATTCGCACAGTGGAGCATCCACCTGATCCCAGCTTTATCCGTTCTGCCCGTCAGCTGATGTTTCGCTGGTATGGCAACTCCCTGCGGCAGAATTCACGGGCTACCAAGCTTGGCCCCCGGCGCCTTGGATGGTTTACCTGGTACGTGCTTTATGACCAGCGCATTTCAATGTGGACCAGCATCCTGGGGCTGACTGCGGCTATCGTCGCGTCCATCAAGTACTCCGGTATTGTGCTGGTGGCCTACCTGCTTTGGATCGGGCTTACCCGTTTGGTGCTGACGTTGCTGCTTATCACTACCGGACACTCGGTCGGGCCAGCCTATCCGTGCATTCTCTATTTCAACCAGATCTTCGGCTCTCTGGTGAAAATCTATGTCTTTTTCCGGCTCGACCGACAGTCGTGGACACGCCAGAAAACCCGGTTCAGCGCGAACAACGCGTCTTTCCAACAACGCATGAACCGTTGGTCGTCAAGAGTGATGACGATATCCGCAGGCAGTGTCTTTCTGGCGGTGGTGATGAAGCTGGTATAGCGCAAGGGGAGTTTTTCTTATGTACACCAATCATCGTTGGGACAACACACAAGGATCAAAGCAATGAATATGGCAGCAAGTAGGGCAGATATTGAACCGCAGTTTGTCCATGAATCCGAGGCACAGCGACAGTATGCCCGGGTAAGAATTCCGGCCAAGCTGTTTGTAAACCTTGGTGGCTCAACCCACAACTTTCCGGTGGCCGATCTTTCGGCCGGTGGGTTCAGTGTCAACACGGGCCTGGAGTCGTTTCGTCAGGGCCGGGTCTACAAGGGTCGCCTGGTGTTCAAGGTTGACGGCTTTGATCTTGCCATTGACGTGAACTTTGTCCCGCGCAGTTTCGATTCGATGAATGATCGCTGTGGGTGTGAGTTTCAGGATCTGGGAGCCCGGGAGGTTTCCGCCCTGAGATACCTCATTACCGCATTCCTCAGCGGTGAAGTGGTTTCCGCCGGCGATGTGCTCAACACGCTGTCCCGCGAAAACTTCACCAAGGCCCGCAAAGGCAAGGGCAGCAATGACCTTGGATTCTTCGGCAAGCTTCGCGCCATGGTCGGAAGCCTGATCGTGATGTTGATAGGTCTGTTTGCGATCAGCTTTGTGGTCTCCGAGCTGTGGGACATCTACTTCGTAACCAAGGCGGAGTCCGCCATGGTGGCGTCGGAGCAGATTCCCCTGCGGATTCCCAAAGACGCAAAGGTCACAACGCTGGTCAAGCCTGGGCAGGAGGTTAAGGCGGGCGAGGCTATCGCTACTTTTGACGCGCCCATGATGTCTTATGTGAATGACCTGGTTGGAGAGGGCAACTACAGCGTCGGCCAGATCGAAGAGCTGTTGGACCAGCGGGTTCGGGGAACGATCACCAGCCCCTGTGACTGCAAGGTGGTGAACATGAGGCCGGCTGAAGACCAGTACATGAGCAAGGGTGAGCAGCTTGCGGTTATGGCGCCGATGGACTCGTCCGCCCACGTTGTTGCCAACTTCCCGTTTAACCAGGGTGAAAAGCTCGAAGAAGGGCAGCAGGTGATACTGCGGCTCCCCAACGGCAAGGAACAGACCGGGCACATTACGTCGCTGTATGTGAACTCCCAGGCTCAGGGCGGACTGGTTGACGTAATCAGTGCGTCTATCGAATCCGCCGAACCGCTGCCGATTGAAGCAATCGGACGCCCCATTGGTGTCACGGTCGACCAGTTCCGGATGCCGAGCCTGCAGAAGGTTGTTGAACGGTTTTCGGAAGGTTGAGGGAGTTGCGGAGCATGAAGCGAGTAGCGTGCATTGCCGGTCTGTTCACTCTGGTGCTGTCTGGTTGCGGCAACCTGCCCGACATTCAGCGGGCTGAGAAGGCTGCTGCCGAAGGTGACGTTCAGGAGGCCCGGGCGCAGTTGGAAAAGCTGGCGAAGTTTGGCCTGGCGGACGCCCAGGTGGAGCTGGGGGATCTTTATGGTGCGCAGGACACACCGGAAGCACGCCAGAAGGCGCTGGATTGGTACAGGAAGGCCGCGGAGCAGGGTAGTGAACGAGCTGCTATCAGGATAGGCAAGATGAATGCGCGGGAAGGGGAAACCCCGGAGCAGCGGGCCAATGGCGCCCGTTACCTGCGCAAAGCGCTTGCGGAAGGTGATAAGACGGCGTTGATCCCGTTGATCAACCTGTACATCCATTTCCCCCGGGAGTTCCCCAACGGCAAACCGCTTGAGCTGATTCAGCAGGCGCGGGAAGCCGGCGATCCCAAAGGTGACGTGGCTCTGGCTCGCTACTACCTGCTGACGGACCAGTTCGAAAGCCACACGGATGAAATTGAAGAGCTGTGCGCGCCCATTGCCGAGGCCCAGCCCGAATGCTTCCAACTGCTCGCCAGAGTGTATCTGGTTGATGGCCGGAGTGAGGATCTGAAGGCACTTGTTGACCGGGCCAAGCAGGCCTGGGAGCAGGGCAGTATTGAAGATCGCGATCTGTACCTGTTCGCGCGGTGGTTGTCGGACGACGAAACCCCGCAAAAACAGGTGGCTGCCACCAACGAACTCTACCAGATGTTGACGCCCGACTACGTGCCCGCCCTGACGGCGCGCGCCAAGTTGATCATGGAGAACAACTACCTCGCTGAACCGGAGGTCGTTATCGAGATGCTTCGGGAGGCGCGAGCCAATGGTGACCTGAAGGCGTCGCTGTCACTGGCCCGGGCCTATGAGCGAGGCCGCATTGTGCCGACCGATCCGAAGAAGGCGATCGAGTACGCCATGGAAGCGCGTGAAAAATACCCCTCGGCGGAATACCTGCTCGGGCGCATCTACAAGCGTGGCTATCTCGGGGAGCCAGATCCCGAAAAGGCCAAGCAGCATCTTCTGACGGCGGCACGCCGAGGCTTTCCAAAGGCGGATTACGCCCTTGCCGAGCTTTACTGGGAAGCAAAAGGCATCGAGGTGAACCGTGTTTATGCCTGGAGTTTCGCGTTGCTGGCAGTGGAGGGCGGCGTTGAGCGTGCCAAAGAACTGATGGTGGATATGGTTCTGTCGCTACCCGAACACACCGAAAAGAGAGCTGAGGCCCTGTACCGGCAGGAACGTGCCGCGCGGCGACAGATGATCGCCGGAGGCACTTCAGGCCCGGCAACGACCACAAAACAAGGAGGATAAGCTCAATGCAGCTTATAACGAACTATCGATTAACTCGCCTCGCACTCTCTGTCAGTTGCCTGGCATCACTCGGCGTAACGCCCGCCGTAGCGCAGTCTACAGACGAGGCGAACCAGAGTTATCCGCGGCTGGTTGAACAGAACATAAAGTCCAAGCTCAGTTTTATCAGCGAAGGCGACCGGCGCCTTGGACTGGGCTCCAATGGCGAGACCAAATCCAACGAAGCTGGCCTCGACATCAAGCCCGAGTGGGTCTGGCAATTGTCACCTCACTGGCGCTCAAAACTGCGCCTGCAGGCGTTTGGCGCAACCGGTCAGGTGGATGTTAGCGACGAAATCGGCGGCACGACCACCACCGACGGCTTTCTTGCGCTCAGGGAGGCTTGGCTGGATTACAACGGCCTGAGCGACTATCCCGGGGAGTCGATTCGCTTTGGCCGTGAGCGTCTGAAGGAAAACAGCGGTATGTGGTGGGACGACGATATTACCCTCACGCGCTGGATCTTCAACACGTCGCTGCTGGACACCACCGTGGGTGTCGCCCAGAAGTTCGCCGAGTTGCGGACTGACAACAACGAACTCCAGGACGAAGAGCAGGACATTGCTCGATTTTTTGCCCATACACGCTGGCAGTGGCGGAAAGGTCACTACCTGGGCTTCCTGGTGACCCATGGCCAGGGCTACGGAGATCAGGCTGAAGAATACGCATTGCGAGGCCAGACGCTGGATGAAGGTTTCACGGACTCGCTGACCTGGACGGCCCTCCAGGCGGATCGGAGCTATTTCGATTGGCACTCCCACGATACGTTCCAGTATTTCGCGTCGGTTGCGGCAGTGAATGGTACGGACACTGTGGTCGGCACAGACCCCAGTGCGCCCAATGGCTTCAGCGATCGTGAACGCGATGTCTCCGGTTGGGCGGCAGACCTGGGCGCGCGTGCCCAATTGCTGGATACGCCCCGCTGGGTTGTCGGCGCTCACGGTGCCGTTGCGTCCGGTGGTGGTGAGCCTGGCGAAAGTGATGCCTTTCAGCAAACCAGCCTGGAAAGCAACCGCTCAAGGTTTACGGGAACCCGCTCCCAGGTGCCGCGGTTTGGTGAAGCCATTCAACCGGAGTGGAGCAATATCCGGGTCTTGACCTTCTACACCGCATTGTCTGACCGCGATACCTGGGACGCCAACCTGCTGTACCACCGTTACTGGCTGAGTGATGAGAACGGCGCCGTGCGTTCCGACCTGGTCGAGCCAGGCTTTACCGGCAGCAGTGATGACCTGGGCCAATCTGTGGATCTGGTATTGGGCTACTACGGCGATAGCGCTTCAACCTCCTGGGCGGCGTTTGATGTCCGTTTGCGTGGTGGCGTTTTCATGCCAGGGGATGCCTACGGCGAGGACGCAGATGACGCCAGGCATCGGGTAGTTGTAGACGTGTCGAAGCGGTTCTGAGGAGAACTCATGAAAATCCTGGAAACCCGATGGGCTTTTTGCCTTCTTACCACGGTGCTCATATTGCCGCTGAATGCGTTGGCTGCAGCCAGCGCCGACGATGGCAATGTGGTAAATGCGCCGCCGGCGATTGCGCCCTTGGAGGAAGACTATGGCATCGAGATAAAGTCTGGCGAGGAGCTGTATTTGCCTGAGCCTGAGATCCCTGATGTATCCGGCTATAGCCGTGACGCCATCGAGTCAAAGCTTGCCGGTCGGCAGGATTCCGCACCGAATGTAACGGTGGAACGTATGGGCGGGGTCAGTGCACTGGGGGATTTCGTGGACGAAGGGCGGGCGCGCGAGTGGGTGATCCGTCAGTTTTCACATCCTCAGGCGATTATGGTTAACAGCGGGAAGGTGACGCTGGAGGATGTCTATCGGCAGGTGAATGATCGTCGCTACATGGAACAGGTCGGCGATGGTACTTACATCATTCGTTTGCCGCTGGCGGTCAAACAAGAGGCCACCCTGGTTCTGCGCGATGAGACTCTGCGGCTTTCGGAGGAGCGTGGTTCGTTTATTGCCAACGACGGCTGGCTGTTTGCCATTGACAGCAAGATTATTGGGTGGCGCGAGGAGGCCAATGGCCCGGCCACGTTCCAGAAGAAAAGCAACTTCCGTCCGTTCTATGTGGGCTGGGGCGGTAGCGAGAATTTTATTCTCGGCACCACCATGGCAAATCTGGGTTATCTCCAGAGTAAATCCTATGGGTTTACCGTGGCCCAGTACTCTGAGTACGACAACGCCCGTCTGCAGCGCAGCGCGCCCCATGCCTGGCTGGTGGAATCCACCTTCGAGGATCTCTACTACGGGTTTTACTGCTATGAGGCGGAAGACGTTGCCATCGTCGATAACGTCTACCGAGACAACATCGTGTATGGCATCGACCCCCATGACTACTCCAGCCGACTGCTGATTGCCAACAACGAGGTTTATGGCACCCGTGAGAAGCACGGCATCATCATCTCCCGCGAGGTAAATAACAGCTGGATTGTTGGAAACCGTAGCTACGACAACGGACTATCCGGCATCGTTCTGGATCGTCAGAGCTCCAACAACGTGGTGGCCAATAACGTTTCCTATGACAACCAGGGTGACGGTATCGGGCTCTACGAGTCGCCGGACAACCTGCTCTGGGGCAACCGGTTGATGAACAATCTGCGCAATGGCATCCGGGTCAGAAACAGCAGCAATGTGAATGTCTACCACAACGTTGCGGTGCTCAACGGCACCTGGGGTATTTATGGTCAGTTGAAAGACCTGTCCGCCACCGACCGTAATTTCAAAGAAGACTTCTACTCCTACGAGGTGTCGATGAACGTGGTGGGCGGCGAACTAGCCTCCAACGCCAGCGGCCCCCTGTCGACCGACAACCCTGCTTACATCGCAATTTATGACGTTGGAATGCGATTCCCCAGGTCAGACGTGGGGATCCACTTCGAGGGTGTGCTTGGCAAATACCAGATGCAGATTTTTGACGCACTACGGAACCAGGGGCGTGCAGTATTCATAGAGCCCACGGCTGTGGTGTCGGGCCAGGTTACGCAGGCGGAGAACTGACATGGTTTTTTCATCCAATATCTTCCTGTTTCTGTTCCTGCCCGCCTTCCTGGGGCTGTATTACCTGACACCGTTCAGGCACCGCTCACTGGTTATCCTGATCGGCAGCTACGCCTTCTATGCCTGGTGGCGGGTGGATTTCCTGTTGCTGTTCGTGGCCGTGACCTTCTGGAACTATTTCATCGGCCTGGCAATACACCGCGCCGGTGTTGGCACCGCGAGTGCCCGCAAGTGGGTTGCCATCGGTGTTGGTGGTGACCTGGCGACGCTCGGCTACTTCAAGTACGCCAACTTTGGTGTCGACAGCCTGAACGACCTGCTGGTCAGCGCCGGCAGTCAGCCGCTGGAACTGGCGAATATCATCCTGCCCATCGGCATTTCCTTCTACATCTTCCAGGCCATTTCCTACGTGGTGGATGTCTATCGAGGGGATACGGAACCGACCCGGCGGTTTATTGATTTCGCGGCTTTCATTGCGTTGTTCCCCCAGCTTATTGCCGGGCCGGTGCTGCGTTACAAGGACCTGGCGGATCAGTTCACCTACCGCACCCATACCATGGAAAAGTTCGGTGAGGGCGCGTTCAGGTTCATGCAGGGCTTCATCAAGAAAGTCTTCATTGCGGATTCGATAGCACCGCTGGCGGACAGTGCCTTTGCGTTGTCTGACCCCAGTACGGCGGATGCCTGGCTGGGCATCCTGGCGTACACCGCGCAGTTGTATTTCGACTTTTCCGGCTACTCCGATATGGCCATCGGCCTGGGTCTGATGATGGGCTTCCGGTTTAACGAGAACTTCAACCAGCCCTACATCAGCCAGAGCATTACCGAGTTCTGGCGTCGTTGGCACATCAGCCTGTCCACCTGGCTGCGGGATTACCTGTACATCCCCCTGGGCGGCAACCGCAACAGTACGGTCAAAACCTATCGCAACCTGCTACTCACCATGTTGCTCGGCGGCCTCTGGCACGGCGCCAACTGGACGTTCCTGTTGTGGGGTGCCTGGCACGGTCTGTTGCTGTCGGTGGAAAGGGCGCTGGGTGTGTCGGGCAGCCCGTCCGGGTTCCGGTTTTTCCGGTGGGCGCTGACCTTCCTGTTCGTGATGCTCGGCTGGGTCACCTTCAGGGCCAGCACGATCACCGAGGCCTTCGGTTTCTACGGTGCCATGTTCAGCTTCGACGGTGCCGGCCTGAGTGATGTCTTTGTCCAGGGCATCCGGGACCTGAACCTGGCGATCCTGGTGTTGGCTTTCGGAGTGATCGCGATGATGGGGCTGAAGGATCGGCTCGGGCATCGTGAGGTTGGCCCCATCCTGTCCGGCTGGCGGTCTGCCGCTGCGCCGTTGCTGGTTCCGGTGTTTGCGCTCGCCGTGTTGAAACTGTCCGCTGAGAGTTTCTCACCGTTCCTGTACTTCCAGTTCTGAGGGTGGATTTGATGACTAAAACGTCTGCACGAATCACAGCTGTTCTCTTCATCGCGCTGGTTCTGGGGCTGGGTGTGCTGTCCTTGCGGCCCTTGCTGGGCTATCAGGCTGAAACGGGGCTGAGCCCGGTCAACGGTGAGTTGGCCCGCAACCTGGAGAGCCATTACGACGATCAATTCCCGGCGAAGGATCTGGGAACCAATCTCTGGGCCGCGATCAACTACACGCTCTTTGACGAGGGCCGGGAAGGCGTTGTCGTGGGACAAGACGAGTGGCTGTTTACCGATGAGGAAATCTACCCGGCCAGCCGTGACGGCGAGGTGGTCGATCGGAACCTGAGTCGTGTACAGCGCGTCGCCGACTATCTGTTGGCCGAGGGCGTTCCGCTGGTTGTGCTGGTGGTGCCCGCCAAGGCCCGAATCCATTCGGACATGCTGGGCAGTACGAAGCCCGAACCGACAATGATGTCACTGTACGACCGGTTCCAGCAGTCACTGGCGACAGCGGGCATTCCCGCGCCGGAGCTGAAACCGTTGTTGGAGCAGGCGACACGTCATGGAGAATCGGTGTTCCTGAGAACTGACACCCACTGGTCGCCGAACGGCGCAAACCTCTACGCGAAAGGCGCTGCCGAGTTCATCCGCGATCGCTTCAATGGCCTGTCCTGGGGCGAGCAGAGCTTTGTGACATCCATTGGCCAACCGGTCCAGCACCGTGGTGACTTGCTCAATTACATTCCAGTGGAGCCAGCGTTTACCGACTTCGGTCCTGCACCTGACCAACTGGAACCAAGAACGACGCGCGCCCAGAACGACGGCCAGGCGAATGCCAGCGCCCTGTTTGGCGATGACGTCACCAACACCGTTCTGGTTGGCACAAGTTACAGCGCCAATGAGCAGTGGGATTTTCCCGGTGCCTTGCGAAAGCACCTCGGCCAGGACCTGATCAACGTGGCCGAAGAAGGCGACGGCCCTATCGTACCGATGATCGAGTACCTGAACTCTTCCGATTTCCGGGATCAACCGCCGCAATTGGTGATCTGGGAATTTCCCGAGCGTTACCTGGCACAGCCACTGGAGTCCGAACAGGCCCAGGCTTGGTTCCGCCGGGCTGATAACACGCTGACCGCGCAAGCGGATAGCCGTTCTGAAACCAACCCCTGAGGATGATGAAAATGAGAGCACTGATGCATACCGCTTTTTTTGCCCTGATCAGCAGTTTGCTGGTCTCCATGAACATGGCCCAGGCCGGCGAGGACGCGCTTTATGCCGCAGAGGCGCCGGACGGGGCGGCCTTCATTCGCGTGGTGAACGCGGATGCCAGCGGCGCCATCGCTCGCGCCTCTGTGGGCGACAAGGTGATCAAGGAAGTATCGCCGTTGGAGGCGAGCCCCTACATCTACCTTTCTGAGGGTAACTATCAGGTGGACGTTGCCGGTCAGAAGACGTCCGTCAACATGAAAAAGAACGAGTTCTACACCGTGGTTGTACTGGATTCCGGTGAGATGAAAGTGATGAAGGATGTCGCCTTCGACAACCCTCGCAAGGCACTGCTTTCATTCTACAACCTGACCAGCAATAGCGGGGTCACTCTGAAAACGTCCGACGGCAAGGTAGCCGTGATTGATGCAGTGGGCTCCCTTGATGTGGCCAATCGCGAAATCAACGCCGTCAGCATTGCGCTGGGCGCTTTCCAAAGCAACAAGGCGCTGGCAACCACCAGTGAAGTCAATCTGCAGCGCGGCAAGGTATTCAGCGTATTTGCCATCGACGTTGGTGGCGAGCCGAGGCTGGTTGTCGCTGAAAACCGAGTGGATACATCGGTATGAAGCAGGTGTTCAGAGGCCGTGGATTATGGGCGCTGGTTGCGCTCGGGCTGCTCAGCGTCGCGGGTGTAAAGGCCAGCGCCGCCGAGCTGCCCGAGTACAACATCGAACGCTGTTGTGACCTGTGCCCACTCACGGCATACCCATCCAGCTACGACACCGGTTATCTGAAGAACTTCAAGATGCTGGTTCAGGGCAAAGACGGCTGGCTGTTCCGTTCGGAAGCGGAACTGGTTGAGCAGTTCGGGCCGAACCTGGAAGGCCTGAAACACCTGAAGCGCTTTGCCAGGCACCTGAAGCAAACCACCGGTACCGAATTGGTGATGGTGTTCCAGCCGACAAAAGGCCTGGTTCATCCCAATCATCTGCCCGCGACATCGCCGGTGCCGTTCAGCTGGAACGTGGCCCGTAAAAATTACGCTGACGCGTTGATGCGTTTTCGCCAGGCAGGGCTGGTGGTTCCAGACCTGACGCCCCTTCTGGACGAAGAGACACGTGAAGACGCCTTCTTCTTTAAGCGGGATCACCACTGGACACCTTATGGTGCCCGGCGGACCGCGGAGGTCGTGGCGGAGCGAATCAAGGACATGCCGGCCTATCAGTCGCTGTCGCAGCAGGAATTCGTGACTCGTCGGTCCGGGTTGATCCGAAAGGACGGGTCGCTTCAGGACGCGGTTAAACGGATATGCGGTTTCGAGTACGGCTCGCAGTACGTGGACGAGTTTCGCACCGAGTCCTCCGGTACCGGCCAATCCGCTGAAGCCAGCGCCCTGTTTGGCGACCAGGACTTGCCCCCCATCACCCTGGTGGGCACCAGTAACAGTAAGGGGGCCCAGGACTACAACTTTGTCGGGGCGCTGCAGGAGTTTCTGGGTGTCGAGGTGCTCAACGTGGCGGTTGCCGGCGGTAGCTACGACGGCTCCATGTTCGAATACCTGCTTTCCGACAACTTCCGGGAGTCGCCGCCCAAAATCATGATCTGGGAGGTGCCCGGTTACCACAATCTCGACAGTGCGGAGTTCTATCGGCAGGTCACACCGATGATCAGTGGTGCCTGTGAGAGCCAGGAGCCCGTGTTGCAGAAAACCACGCCGGTCAAGGCGGGGACCACCGAAGTGCTCTACAACGGCGGTGGACAGTTCATCGAAATGCCGAGCAACGAATACGTCGTCGACCTGCAGTTCAGTGACCCGGGGGTGAAAGAGGTTGATGCCTTCATCTGGTACGTGTTCGGGCGCAAGGACCGCGTGGATATGGAGTACGGCGATCGGGTTGAAACCCCTGGCCGGTTTGTCTTCGAGCTCCCGGAAGGGCCGAACTGGAACGATGAAATGTTCATGTCGCTGGACCTCGCGCTGAAACCGGAGCAGGTCTCGGAAGGCTTAACGGTAACCACGAAAATCTGTCGCCGTCAGGACATCTGACGCACATTCATCCAACGCATAGAGAGGATGGTTATGCGAATCCAACAACGCTCTGAACATCGACAATGGGGCCGGGTGCTGCTGTCTGCGGCGATAACCGCCGTCTTTGGTGTGAGTAGCGTTCACGCCGGGCAGTGCCTGAACGGACAACTGCGTGCTCCGGTGGGCTATTACCAGACGCCGGAAGACAAGGATGGCGGTGACTACGACTGCGAGCGGGTGGAGCCGCACGTCGGCTCGCTGTCGCTGACCAGTAAGTACAAGGGCAGTGACAGCGCTCGCAACAATCTGAACAAGCAGGCCTATGAAGAGTACAAGAAGGCCACCAGCAACGTGCGTGATTTCGAGAAGGCTGTTATCGCTGCCGCCGATGACTACCAGGTTGATGGTGATGGCCCCGAAGCGCTGGATTGCGTATTGGACAACCTCGACGCGTGGGCATCATCGGATGCCCTGTTGACGGATGACATCAATCACGTCGGTCAGGCGGTACGCAAATGGGCACTGGCAGCCGCTGCGAACGCCTATCTCAGGATGTGGACGTCGGCGCCGGAGGCCGCCATGGATCTGGAGCGGGCGCGCCGAATTGAAGACTGGTTTCTGCGCTTGAGTGATGGGGTCCGCGATTACTACACGGATCGAAAAGCCAAGAAGGTCAACAACCATGATTACTGGGCCGCCTGGGCCGTGATGTCGGCATCGGTGGCAACCCAGGACTGCGACGACTGGAACTGGTCGCTGGCCAAGTTCGATGAAGCCATGGGGCAGATCAATGAGGACGGTTACCTGCCCAAGGAACTCAGCCGGGAAACCCGGGCCTTGGAATACATGAACTACGCCATGCAGCCCCTGACCATGATCGCGCTGTTTGCCGAGGTCAATGGCAACTCTGTTTACGAGCGTTACCAGGACCAGTTTACGAAAATGGCCGGAAATGTCGTCGCGGGGCTGGATGATCCGGAACGAATTGAAGACATCACCGGAGACGAGCAGATTGTCGACGGGCTTTATAAGGCCTGGTCCCTGGCCTGGATGGAACCCTGGCAGGCCGCCTGGGGACCTGTTGAGGGAATGCCCGCCTTTCTGGATGAACTTCGGCCGATGAAATCCACCCGTCTGGGTGGCGATATTTCCTATCTGTACGGCATTAACCCGCTGTGGCCCGAGGGCGCGCAGCCGGATCCACCCAGCAACATCACCCTAAGTAAACGGTTCTAACGGGCCCTGGTTCAAGGGTCCAGATTAATACGCCAACGGACGTCCCTGTGGTACGTCTTTGTAGAGCAAAGGAGCAGAACGATGATTCCAGTCATACTCTCAGGTGGTAACGGTTCACGGCTTTGGCCCCTCTCGCGCCAGGCCTATCCCAAGCAGTTCCTCCCATTGGTGGGGGAACAAAGTATGTTGCAGGAAACTCTGTGCCGGCTGCCGGTCGACGACGCCGAGTCGCCGGTTGTGGTGGCCAACGATGAGCACCGCTTTATTGTCAAAGAGCAGTTGGAGGCCATAGGCCGTCAACCGTTGTCGATACTGCTGGAGCCGTTTGGCCGCAACACCGCCCCGGCGGTCGCGATGGCCGCTATCGAAGTGGCGCGAAAAGATCCCAAAGCCATCATGCTGGTGTTGCCCGCGGATCATGCCATTGAAAATGTCGAGGCGTTCCAGCGGGCTGTTGCCCAGGGGCAGGAAGCCGCCAGGTCCGGAGGGTTGGTGCTGTTTGGTATTACGCCAACCCGGCCGGAGACTGGCTACGGCTATATCGCTGCCGGCCAGTCCGGAGAGGCGCCCGGCGCTGCCCGGCCGGTGTCCCGCTTTATCGAGAAGCCGGACGCCGAAAAAGCCGCCGCGCTGCTGTCTGCCGGTGGTTACTACTGGAACAGCGGCATGTTCATGTTCCGGGCCGACAGCTACCTGGCGGAGCTGAAGAAACACAGCCCGGACATTTACGACACCTGTCTTCTGGCCGCCCGAAGCCTCGAGCGCGACATGGATTTCACCCGTATTCCCGCCGAGATATTCGAGCATTGCCCGGACGATTCCATTGACTACGCAGTGATGGAGAAAACATCGAAAGCCTTGTTGGTGCCGATGGATGCAGGCTGGAGCGACGTTGGCTCCTGGTCCACGATCTGGGATGTGACCGACAAGGACGAGAACGCCAATGCCATCCTGGGTGATGCCTGCCTGGAAGACAGTAACAACTGCCTGGTGCACACCTCGGACAAGCTGGTGGCCATGTTGGGCGTGAAAGACCTGGTGGTGGTCGACACCAAGGATGCGTTGATGGTTGCCCACAAGGACAAGGTGCAGGACGTCAAGAAACTGGTGAAGCGGCTGAACGGTGACCAGCGCTCGGAAACGCGCACGCACAGGCAGGTGTATCGCCCGTGGGGCAGCTACGACAGCATCGACATGGGCAACCGTTTTCAGGTGAAGCGCATAAGCGTCAAACCGGGCGAGAAGCTGTCGTTGCAGAAGCACCATCACCGGGCTGAGCACTGGATCATCGTCAAGGGTACTGCCGAAGTGACCCGTGACGAGGAAACGTTCCTGCTGTCCGAGAACCAGTCCACCTACATACCTATCGGCGCGGTACACCGGCTGTTCAATCCCGGCCGCATTCCCCTGGAGCTGATTGAAGTCCAGTCCGGCGCCTACCTTGGCGAGGATGACATTGAACGCCTGGACGACCGGTACGGTCGCGCGGCGCCCACCCCGGACGTGGAGGAAGAGCAGATTCCGGTGATGTCGGAAAAGGTATAGGGCCAACGCGGCCCGCTTTTCAAAACCGCCAGGGGCAGCAGGGTGGGCCGCGCCATTGATCGAAGGTTAGACGGAGAAACAGCTATGGACGTGTCCTGTTTTAAGGCTTATGACCTGCGCGGCCGGGTTCCCGACCAGTTGAATCCTGAACTGGCAGAGCGAATCGGGCGTGCTTACGTGGAGCTGACAAGTGCCCGCCGGGTTGTGGTGGGGTATGACATCCGGTTATCGAGCCCGGAGATTGCAGAAGCGTTGACCACCGGGCTCAGGGCGGCGGGGGCAGATGTCTATGACATCGGTCTTTGCGGTACCGAGCAGATCTACTTTGCCACCAGTCATTACAGCATGGATGGCGGCATTATGGTGACAGCCAGCCACAACCCCAAGGATCACAACGGGATGAAGCTGGTCGGCCGCGAATCGCGCCCCATCAGCTCGGATAACGGTCTGAACACCATCCGTGACAGAGTCTCCCAGCCGTTTATGGATGCTGCCATTCCCGGGCGCCTGGAGAGCCTGTCAGTGGAGGCCGACTATATCCATCACTTGCTGGGATACATCGACGGCACCACGATTGGCCCTCTGAAGGTGGTGGTTAACGCGGGCAATGGCGGTGCGGGCCCGGTCATCGACGCGTTGTCACGATGGCTGCCCTTTGATTTCGTACAGCTGCATCACGAACCCGACGGGCACTTCCCGAACGGGGTTCCCAATCCCCTGCTGGAGGAAAACCGGGCGGTAACGGCTGAGGCAGTTCTGCGCGAAGGGGCCGACATGGGGATCGCCTGGGACGGCGACTACGACCGCTGTTTTTTCTTTGACGAAAATGGCCGGTTTATCGAAGGCTATTACATCGTGGGCCTGTTGGCGGACCAGTTCCTGCAGAAGGTAGACGGCGGCAAGATCATTCACGACCCGCGGCTGACCTGGAACACCCAGGAGTTGGTTCGAAAGGCTGGCGGAACACCTATCGAAAGCAAAACCGGACACGCGTTCATCAAACAGCGCATGCGCGAGGAAGATGCCCTGTATGGGGGTGAAATGAGTGCCCACCACTACTTCCGGGACTTCGCCTACTGCGACAGCGGCATGATTCCATGGCTGCTGGTTGCCGAACGCCTGTGCCAGACCGGGCAGCCGTTATCGTCGCTGATCGACGCCCGCATTGACGCTTTCCCCGCCAGTGGGGAGATTAACCGCACGGTGGATGATCCGGCCCGGTTGCTTGCGGTGATCGAGGAGATCTATGGTGCCGATGCGATATCTGTGGGACACGTTGATGGCCTGAGTGTTGAGTTTGAACGCTGGCGGTTCAATCTCCGGATGTCGAACACGGAGCCGCTGGTGCGGCTGAATGTGGAGTCCCGGGGGGACATTGCCCTGATGAAGGAAAAGACCTCGGAGCTGCTGGCGGAAATGGCGCGGCTGGATCAGCCGGATACCCGTCGAACGGCTGCGGGGGCTCGCTGAAACGTCGGCTGTGCCCTATAGTCAGGTGTTGGATAACAACACCAGGAGACCAGTATGAACTCCATCTTCGACAAGGGATTAGAGCCAACCGACGCCAATAACGCCACACTGACACCGCTGGATTTCCTGGCCCGCACGGCCAGCGTGTACCCGGAATACCCGGCGGTGATTCATGGTGCCACACGCCGCAACTGGCAGCAGACCTACGAGCGTTGTCGCCGCCTGGCGTCCGCGCTGGCTGACAAAGGTGTCGGCAAGGGCGACACCGTGGCGGCCATGCTGCCAAACATTCCGCCCATGCTGGAGTGTCATTTTGGCATCCCCATGTTGGGGGCAGTACTCAATGCCCTGAACACCCGCCTGGATGCCAAAGCCATCGCCTTCATGCTGGAGCACGGCGAGGCAAAAGTGCTGATTGCCGACCGGGAGTTTGGCGACATCATCAACGAAGCCGTCGGCATGCTCGACAACCCGCCACAGGTGATTGACGTCAACGACCCCGAATTCAGTGGTGCCGGAACCCAGGTGAGCGATCTGGATTACGACGCTTTCGTGGCCAGCGGCGACCCGGCCTTTGACTGGCAAATGCCGGAAAATGAATGGGATGCGATTTCGCTGTGCTATACCTCCGGCACCACTGGTAACCCGAAAGGCGTGGTGTATCACCATCGCGGTGCCTATGAGAACGCCATGGGCAACCAGGCGGTGTGGTCCATGGGTATGCATCCGGTGTACCTGTGGACACTGCCGATGTTCCACTGCAATGGCTGGTGTTTCCCCTGGACCATCACCGCCTTTGCAGGCACCCATGTGTGCCTGCGTAAGGTAGAACCAGAGAAAATCCTGCAGCTGATCAGCGAACACAAAGTCAGCCACATGTGTGGTGCGCCTATTGTACTGAACACCTTGCTGGGCGCTTCTGACGCCGCAAAATCCAGCTTCAGCCATACGGTTCAGGCAATGACCGCAGGTGCGGCACCTCCGGCAAAAGTCATCGAAGCCATCGAAAACATGGGCTTTCGCGTGACCCACGTTTACGGGCTTACCGAGGTGTACGGACCGGTCACGGTATGCGCCTGGAAGTCCGAGTGGGACGACCTGCCAGTGGAAGACCGGGCCAGAATCAAGGCACGGCAGGGCGTTCGCTACCATACCCTGGCCGGCATGATGGTGGGTGACCCGGAAACCATGGAAGCGGTGCCGAAAGACGGCAACACCATCGGCGAGATCTTCCTGCGCGGCAACACGGTGATGAAGGGTTACCTGAAAAACCCCAAAGCCACGGAAGAAGCTTTCCGCGGCGGCTGGTTCCACACCGGGGACCTGGCCGTCTGGCACGCGGATGGCTACGCGGAGATCAAGGACCGCTTGAAAGACATCATCATTTCCGGCGGCGAGAACATCTCCACCATTGAGGTGGAGGACATACTCTACCGTCATCCCGACATCCTCGAAGCCGCCGTGGTAGCAAGGCCGGACGAAAAGTGGGGCGAAACACCCTGCGCCTTCGTCACCCTCAAGCCCGAAGCCGGGGACGTCAGCGAAGACGACATCATCGCCTTCTGCCGGGAGCGACTGGCGAAGTTCAAAGTGCCCAAGACCATTGTGTTCAGCGAACTGCCGAAAACGTCCACCGGCAAGATCCAGAAGTTTGTGCTGCGGGACGACGCCAAAAACCTCTGACCGCGCGTTATAAACCCCGGGGCTGCCAGCGATGCAGTCCCGGGGTGCTATTTTTTATCAAATTTCCTGCCCGGTTATGTCATGGCGCTCAGACCGTGACTGCGACAGACTGACCGTTATCCAATCAAGGCCACACTAATCACCGACGGGAGACACCCATGACCAGCGCTGTTGATAAAGAAGAACTCGACATGTTCCGGGAGTCCGTCATCAAGGCCCTGGAAACCGAAGTAACCCCCCACTACGAAGAATGGGAACACTCCGGCATTGTACCCCGGGAACTCTGGAACACCCTGGGCAACGCCGGCATGCTGTGCGTCGACGTACCCGAAGACTGGGGCGGTTGCGGCGCGCCCTTCCTGTACTCCGTCGTCGTGGGCGAAGAAATAGCCCGCATGGGCTTCGGCGCCCTGTCCACCAACGTCATGGTGCACTCCGACATCGTCGCCCCGTACCTTAGCCATATCGGCAACGAAGAACAGCGCCAATACTGGTTGCCGAAAATGGTCTCCGGTGAAGCGGTGGGTGCCATCGCCATGACCGAACCCGGCGCCGGCAGCGACCTCCAGGCCATCCGCACCAGCGCGGTGAAAGACGGGGACGACTACATCCTCAACGGCTCCAAAACCTTCATCACCAACGGCCAACACGCCGACATGGTCATCGTCGCTGCCAAAACCGACCCCAAGGCCGGCGCCCGTGGCATCAGCCTGTTCCTGGTCGACACCTCATTGCCCGGCTACAGCAAAGGCCGCAACCTCGACAAAATCGGCCAGCACTCCGGCGACACCTCGGAACTCTTCTTCTCCGACATGCGCATCCCCGCCTCCGCGCTGCTGGGTGAAGAAGGCCAGGGCTTCATGTACCTCATGCGCGAACTCCCCCGCGAGCGCCTCGTCATCGGCGCCCTCGGTGTTGCCGCCGCACGCGGCGCCCTGGACCTGACCATCAACTACGCTCAGGAACGGGAACTGTTCGGCCAAAAACTGGCCCAACTGCAAAACACCCGCTTCGAAATCGCCCGCATGGAAACCGACTGTCGCGTTAACCGCGCCTTCGTCGACGAGTGCATTGCGTTGTACGAAAAAGGGGAACTCGACGCGCCCACAGCTTCCATGGCTAAGTACAGCGCCACGGAAATGCAGTGCCGGGTGGCCGACGGTTGTTTGCAGTTGTTCGGCGGTTACGGTTACACCAGCGAGTATCCGATTTCGAGAGCGTTTATCGATGCCAGAGTGCAGAGAATTTACGGCGGCACTTCGGAAGTGATGAAAGAAATCATCGCACGGTCGGTTTTAGGTAAGGCTTAATCAGAGGATTGAAGACATGAATAGCAACGATGTAGTCATCGCAGGATCAGCAAGAACTCCCATGGGCGGCATGATGGGCGACCTCAGCTCCGTGCGCTCCCCGGATCTCGGCGCCATCTCCATCAAGGCCGCCATCGAAAGAAGCGGCCTGCAGCCCGCCGACATCCAGGAAGTCATCATGGGCTGCGTACTGCCCGGTGGCCTCGGCCAGGCACCCGCACGTCAGGCCTCCCGCGCCTCCGGCATCCCCGACTCCAGCGGCTGCACCACCGTCAACAAAATGTGCGGCTCCGGCATGCAAGCCGTCATCATGGCCCACGACCAGATCAAAGCTGGCACCAACAGCATCATGATCGCCGGCGGCATGGAAAACATGAGCCAGGCACCCTACCTGCTGCCAAAAGCCCGCGCCGGCATGCGTATGGGCCACGGGCAGGTCATGGATTCCATGTTCCTCGACGGCCTTGAAGACGCCTACGAAGGCGGCCTCATGGGCGTCTTTGCCCAGCGCACCGCCGACAAATACGACATCAGCCGGGAGGCCATGGACAACTTCGCCATCGCCTCCCTCGAGCGCTCCCTGTCGGCCATCAAGAACGGCGGATTCTCCGACGAAATCACCCCCGTGACCGTCTCCGGCCGTGGCGGCGACACCGTGGTGGATACCGACGAACAGCCCGGCAAAGCCAAACCCGAGAAAATTCCCCACCTCAAACCGGCCTTTGCCAAAGACGGCTCTGTCACCGCCGCCAACGCCAGCTCCATCAGCGACGGCGCCTCCGCGATGGTACTGGCCACCCGCGAAGAAGCCGAAAAGCGCGGCCTCACTCCCCAGGCCCGCATCGTCGCCCACGCGACACATGCCCGCCTGCCGGCCGAGTTCACCCTTGCGCCCATCGGTGCCATCGAAAAGGTACTGAATAAAGCCGGCTGGAACCGCGACGACGTCGACCTGTTCGAAATCAACGAAGCGTTTGCCGTGGTTACCCTGGCCGCCATCAATGAGCTTGGGCTCGATGCCGACAAGGTCAACGTCCATGGCGGCGCCTGCGCCCTGGGTCACCCCATCGGCTCCTCAGGGTCGCGGATCATGGTCACCCTGATCAACGCCCTGAAGCAGCGTGGTCTCAAGCGCGGTGTGGCGTCCCTGTGTATCGGGGGCGGGGAAGGTACCGCTGTCGCGATCGAACTGCTGTAAGCGGAGAAAGAAGAACTACTGGTCCTGCTTGCGGTAGGCCAGTGGGCTGAGCCCGGTCCAGTGCTTGAAGGCACGGGAAAAAGCGCCGGGCTCGGTAAATCCCAGCTGTGATGAGATCTCCGACACCGTCAGGTTCTGCCGCGTGAGCATAATCACGGCCTGGTCCCGCCGCAGGTTGTCCTTGATCTTCTGGTAGGAACTGCCCTCCGCCTTCAGTTTGCGCGACAGGGTGTAGGCGGTCATATGCAGCTGCCCGGCGATCTGTTCCAGCGTGGGCAGGCGATCATCGTCCACGTTTTCCAGAATCTGCCGAACCTGGGTTGTCAGGCTGTCGTCCTCATCGGTCCAGATCAGCAGGTTGCGCGGCGACTTCTCAATAAAACCATCCAGTTCCTCCGGTGTTCGCGTCACCGGCATGTCCAGATAATTGTGGCTGAAAAACAGGCTGTTGCGGTCGCGGTTAAAGAAACACTGGCAGGGGAAAACAAACCGGTACTCGTCAAAGTGTCCGGGCAAATCATGCTGGAAGGTGGCGTGGCTGAGTACGATCTTGCGTCCGATCAGCCAGCCGATTAATCGGTGCCACACCATCAGTAGCCATTCCACCAGGAAGTTGTCCGGGTCCAGTTCCGGATGGCGGTGGGTGATGCTCAGCTCCACTTCATCGCCGCGGGTGTCCAGCTTAATCACCATGTCATCGGAGAACAGCCGGTAGCAGCGAATGCTCTGGCGGATCACCTCTTCCAGGTTGCTGCTGTGTACCACCAACGATCCCATCAGGTGAAAGTGCCCCACGCGGCAGGGCTGTGTGGTACGGCCCATGAACTCGTCATCCAGTTTGCCCCACACCAGCCGGAACAGGCGGATAAACTGTTCCGTGGGCACCCGTGCCCGTGGCGAGTGGATGAACTCTGGGTCGATGCCATTATTGCGAAGCAGTTCGTCGGAATAGCCACCGGCCTTCTCCAGGCCATAAAGAACGGCCCTGGCGTAATGAGAGGAGAAGGTCAGGTTCTTCATAGGTGGTGTTCAGGCTCTGCCGGCAATCAGGTTCATGGACTGTATCTTACGGACGGACAGAGCTGAAAGACATAGGCGTCAGAAACCATTAGCCGGTCAGCGATTATATAGAGCTTGGACCCTCTTTGAGCCCGACGCCGCCGATTTTCCAGTCATCACCATTCTTGACCATATGGTAGTGGGCGATCCAGCGTTTGCCCTCCGGCCCTAGCAACCGTACCACCTGAATCTGGAAACCGGGGTGGGGTATGCGCTCCATGAACTCAATGGACGAGGCCCGGTGGACGGGCGCATAGGATAGCTTCACCATATCGTAGAACGACTCTATCGAGCCGGATTGCTGCTTGATGTCTTCCGAGGCATGGTCCCAGGCAGCTTGCCTGTCGTCATTGGCGAAGGCTTCAATCTGCGACAGGATCGTGTTCTGGATGGCGTCATCGATATTGTCGTCGTCGGCATGACCACCCACGGCCAAGACGGCGAAGAACAGGAATACCGATATTAGTGCAAAGGCGCGTTTCATCGAATAGCCTCCCGATGACAACAGTATAGGTGATACGCGGGAGAGGAAGCGCTGGATTCACTGGCAGCCGATGCGACCTCCGAAGGGCTGCAAAATCTTACAATGTCGGTTTGGGCGGCATGTTATCTTTCGCCTGTTATACTTTTTCCAAAGCTCCTGACAGGTTTGAGGTTATGGCCGAGGGTACCAAACACCCCCAGAAACTGCTGTTGTTTTATCTGACCAATCAGAGGCCATTCGGCCTGGGCACCCTGAAAATCCGGGAAATCATGCCCTTTGTTCCGCTGACCAAGCTACCGCACAGCCATTCGGCGGTGATCGGTACCATGAGTTTTCGCGGCTCCGCCGTGCCGGTGATCGACATGGCTGCTGCCGTGGGTTACCAGCCGTTGACGGTGGAAGAACGCAAGACCGCTTCGATCATTGTGACCGATGTTCAGCGCCAGGAAATCGGGTTCCTTGTGCGCAGTGTGCGGAAAATCGTGGAAACCGAGTGGAAGAAGGTGATGCCCCCGCCGAAGAGTCTTGGCGACCGTGCCTTCATTACCGGCCTGGTGAATATCGATGATCAGATCGTGCAGTTGCTGGACGTGGAACTGTTGCTGGCACGGGTGTACCCGGAGTCCGTAAACCCCCGGGAAGTCACGCTGACAGACGTTCAACGGGAAACTCTGAAAGGCCTGAATATCCTGCTGGTGGACGACTCCCAGGTGGCTCGCAAACAGCTCTCGGACGCCCTGGACAGCAAGGATGTGAGCTATTTTGTCACCACCAACGGGCAGGATGCACTGGACCTGATGCTGAACGCCAACCGCGATGGAAAACCCATCAACATCCTGGTGAGCGACATCGAAATGCCCGGCCTGGACGGCTACGAGTTGACCTTCAATGTGAGGGACAGCGGCAACGCCCTGAAGCAGCCGTACATCATTCTGCATACCTCCCTGAACAGTGAAATGAGCGTGAGTTACGCCAAACAGGTGGGGGCAGACGAGGCATTGACCAAATTCGATGCCGAAGAGCTGCTGCACGCCATGCTGCGCGGGGCAGAGCAGGGGTGAGGGTTACTGGTCGGGCGTTTCCACCAGCCTGGCACGAACCCTTGGTAGATGCGCCGGAAACTGCGCCTGTATAAAGGTGATCAACCCCTCGCGGATGGCGCAGCGGAGATTCCAGAGTGAGCTTGAGTCCCTGGCACTGAGCAGGAAGCGCACCTCGATATTGGCCTCGCCGGCTTCGGTCACCTGCACGATCTTGGTCTTCCCGTCCCAGTCCGGCGCCTGTTCCAGCAGCCTCTCAAACTCGGTTCGTAGTGGTTCGATAGGCATGGAATAATCGACGGTGATGAACACCGTTCCCATCATTTCGGTGTCGTTTCTCGACCAGTTCTGGAACGGGTTTTCGATAAACCATTGCAGCGGCACTACCAGCCGCCGCAAATCCCAGACCCTCAGCACCACGTAGGTGGCGGTGACTTCCTCCACCCAGCACCATTCGCCCTGTACATGCAGCACGTCATCGATGCGGAACGGTTGGGTGAGGGCGATCTGCATGCCCGCTAACAGGTTGCCCAACACCGGTTTGGCGGCGAAGCCGAGAATAATGCCGCCAATGCCCGCAGATGCCAGCAGGCTGCTGCCAAGATGACGAACCGGCTCGAACGTGACCAGCGCGGCGCCCAGGCCCACGATGACGATGAGAATGTTCAGCACCCTCACCAGGAAGCGCGTTTGTGTCTCCACTTTGCGGGCGCGTTTCCACTGGCCTTCCAGGACTGGATTCAGAGAGACGATGACGTCGCCGATGGCTGACGTGCAGCGCACCAGCGCCCAGGTGACGGCCACAATCAGCAGCAGCGTGGCGGCGTGGCGGAAGTGGTTGATCAGAGGCAGGTCCTGGGAAGCCGCTTCCAGGATGGCGTTGAGCACCACCAGGGTAATGGCAATGCCCAGAGCGGTTGATGAGGCATCCAGGAACAGGCGGGGAACTGTTTTGCTGCGGGTTAAGCGTTGAACCGTTGCCAGCAACCCCTTGTACACAAGAAAGGTGATAGCCATTGAGAGCAGGACGGTAACGCCCGGGTGCCACCAGGCTTCAAGGCCTGCCTTCAGCGTGTTCAGGGTTTCAAAATCAGTCATGGGCGATCGGCATTGAATCAGCGGGTGGGCCAGTCTGTTGTTGTCGTCAGTTTAAACTGCTTTTCAATGGCGTGATATGGTTGCGCTTCGTTCCTTGCTCCAAAATGCGTTTATGAAACTGATCCTCAGCCGTAAAGGCTTTGATTCCTCCGCAGGCGGCTGTCCCAGCCCGGTGTTCCCTGACAGGTCTTTCTATACCCTGCCGATCCCGGACTCGCGTTCCCGGATCACCTACCATGATATCCATCACGATGGTCTGAATGTTGGCAAGCTGGTGGCCGACCTGACCGGCAACCGGCGTGGTGGCGCCCGAAAGGCCCACCTCGACCCGGACCTGATCGCTGACGCTTATCCCCGGGAAACCGGCTGGCGGCCCTGCCTGGGGCAAACCGGCGCCGCACAGGGGCACCTCCGTAAACAGCAGGTGGGGGTGGGGGATCTGTTCCTGTTTTTCGGTCTGTTTCGGGACGTGGAAAAACAGGGCAGACGTTGGCAGTTTGTAAAACAGGCCCGCCCGTTTCACGGGCTGTGGGGCTGGCTCCAGATTGGCGATGTTTACCGCATTGATGAGTTGTCGGATAGTGACCTGCGGTGGGCCCGCTACCATCCACACTTCCATGGTCAGCCAGATGGTGGCAATACGCTCTATGTGGCCTCCGATGCCCTGCAGCTTGAGGGGCGATCAACCGGCCTTCCGGGTGCCGGGGTGTTTGGACGCCTGGAGGAGCGGCAACGCCTGACGGCACCGGATGCCGCTTCGACCACGCAATGGCGATTACCCGGGTGTTTCTATCCGGATTCGGCGGACACCGCGATGAGTTTTCACGGTAACCTCGCCCGCTGGTCCCGGGACGGGGAATACTGCACTCTGAAAAGTGCCTCGCGGGGGCAGGAGTTTGTGCTGGATACTAGTGGGTGTCCGGGTGTTGTTTCGTGGTTGAGGGAGATTCTATGAAAGTGATGCTATTGGGTGCCACTGGCCTGACCGGTGGCCAGGTGCTAGAAGGTCTGCTGGCGCGGGAAGACGTGTCATCGGTCGTCGCGCCCGTGCGTCGAGCGTTGCCGCTGAACCATGAAAAACTGCATCAGCAGGAAGTGGATTTCGACCGCCTGGATGAACACAGTGATCTGTTCGCGGTGGATGCCATCGTCTGTTGCCTGGGCACCACCATCAAGAAGGCCGGCTCTCGCGAGCAGTTCCGTAAAGTGGACTACGGTTACCCGATGAAAGCGGCGGAGCTTGGCCGGGCAAACGGTGCACAGGTATTCGTGCTGATGTCTGCCATTGCCTCCTCATCGTCTTCCACCGTTTTCTACAATCGGGTGAAGGGTGAACTGGAAGACGGCATAAAGTCGCTGGGCTATCCCTGCCTGTCCATCTACCAACCCAGTCTGCTGCTGGGCGAACGCAACGAGCAGCGCACCGCCGAGGCACTGGGCATAAAAGCCATGCCCCTCATCAACCGGGCGTTGATCGGCCCACTGGAAAAGTTTCGCGGTATTGAGGCGGTCACCGTGGCCAGGGCAATGGTTAATGAGGTGTCGGCGCTTGCTCAGCAGGCGCCCGCGCAATCGGAGGTTCGGGTACACGAGTACCCGGACATCAAGGCGTTGGCTGCCCAGGAGGTAGCATCCTGACAGTCAGGATCCGTGAAATTCAGGGGGGCGCTTGGCCAGGAACGCGGCGACGCCTTCTGCGAAATCCCCGGTCCGGGTCAGTTCCAGGAACGCTTCCTTTTCGGCTTCCAGTTGGGCAGCCAACTGATCGCCACAGGCTCCGTCCGTAAGCCGTCGAAAGGCACCGAAGGCTCGGGTGGGGCCATTCGCGACGTTTCTCGTTATCTCAGTTACTCGTTTTTCAAAGTCGGCTTCCGGAACAGACTCGGTGATCATGCCCCAGTTCCTGGCTTCGGTCGCACTCAGGGTTCGGCCCAGCAGCATTAACTCGGCTGCCCGCCCAGCGCCGATCTTGTGGGCCAGGAACCAGCTACCACCACAGTCAGGAGTGGCGCCAATGCCGTTGTAGGCCAGCAAAAACTTGGTGTCTTCTTGAGCAATGACAAGGTCCGCCATCAGTGCCAGGCTCAGCCCGGCACCAGCGGCAACCCCCTTGACCACCGCGATCACCGGGGCGTCCATGCTGCGCAACAGGAGGATGGCCGGGTTGACCGCACCCAGGATGGCGCTGACGGCTTTGCCCGCCTGTTCGGGAGAGCCGGTCATACTGGCGATATCCCCGCCCGCCATAAAAGCGCGCCCGGAGCCGGTCAGAACGATGCATCGAAGGCCTGACCGGTCTTTCAGTGCCTGAGCCTCCGCGAGAAAGGCTTCTGCCATGGGCACACTGATTGCGTTCAGGGCTGCTGGCCGGTTGAAAGTCATCGTTGCGATGCCCGTATCGGCGTCGAATTCGGTGGTTACCAATGAGTCTGACATGGTTGATCTTTCTCTCATCGTAGTGGGCCATGGTTTCATTATTTGTTCAGCGCCCTTCGGTGTCTGACAGGTAACAGGGTAGAAGGGTTTGCCCAATGTTGCCTGAATGGACTACTTTTAATCTGGATCGGGGATCTCCCGATGACAAGAAAAAACAACAACGACAATCATCTTCGGGCGTGAGATGGGTACCAGCAGGGCGTGTTCGCGAGCCTGTCTGCCCGGCGCCAGGGGTGCCGGGAGGTAATGTGAGCATCCTTGAGATCAGTAACCTGTCTCTCTCCTTTGGTGGCGTCAAGGCGCTGCAGGATGTCAGTTTCCATGTGCCTGAAAACACCGTCACGACCATTATCGGCCCGAACGGTGCGGGCAAGACCTCGCTTTTTAACTGCATCTCCGGCTTTTACAAACCGCAGCAGGGCACCATTCGCTACCATGGCCAAGAGTTGCCAGGCAGTATCAAGCCGCCGAGGCGAGCCGCACTTGGCCTTGCCCGAACCTTCCAGAACATAGCCCTGTTCCGGGGTATGACAGTACTCGACAACATCAAGCTTGGCGCCCATGTGCACATGAAGAGCGGACTGCTCAGTGCGCTGGTTTATTTCGGGCCGGCCCGCCGGGAGGAAATGGCTGTTCGCAGGGAAGTGGAAGAGCGGATTATCGACTTCCTGGAAATCGATCATATACGACGCCAGCCGGTGGCCAGCCTCTCATACGGGCTTCAAAAACGGGTTGAGCTTGCCCGGGCCCTAGCCATGAAACCAAAGGTGCTGATGCTGGACGAACCGGTGGCCGGCATGAATCGGGAAGAGAAAGAGGACATGGCCCGATTTATTCTGGATATCCGGGAAGAGTGGGGCATTACCGTGCTGATGGTGGAGCACGACATGGGCATGGTGATGGACATATCCGACCATATCGCGGTGCTGAATTTCGGCCAGGTTATTACCGAAGGCGTGCCGGCGGATGTTCAGAACAACCCCGAGGTGATCAAGGCTTATCTGGGCAACAGTGACATCGACAGTTTGCGAAGAAAGCTCAATCCAGAAGGGGAGGTTGCCTGATGGATTGGTTGTTCTTTGGTGAAATCAGCCTCGCCGGTTTGGCCATGGGCGGGCTTTACGCCCTTATCGCGCTGGGGTTTGTGATCATCTACAAGGCCACCCGGGTGATCAATTTTGCCATTGGCGAGATCATGATGTTTGCCGCCTATCTGTTCCTGGCCTTTGCTGGTGGCATGGAGTTATCTCCATGGATTGCTCTGCCGCTGGCGGTGATCGGCGGCAGTATTCTGGGCGGTGTGATCGAGAAGACCATGATCCGGCCCATGCTGGGTGAGTCCCCCATCTCGGTGGTGATGGTCACCATCGGTATCGGCAGTATCCTGGTGGGCCTGGTGGAGTTCATCTGGACTGCCGATCCGCAGTTGTTGCCCCGCTTTCTGCCACGGGAGCCGGTGTTTATCGGCCCGCTCTACCTCGCTCCAAAAATTGCCTACGGCTTTCTGATCGGTTCCGCGCTGCTTATCATTTACCTGCTTTATTTCCGCTTCTCCCGGGGTGGCGTGGCCTTGAGGGCAACGGCCTCGGATCAGGCGGCGGCCTATTCCATGGGCATTAACGTGCGCCGGGTATTCAACATGGCCTGGGTGTTTGGCTCTCTTGCGGCATCGTTGGCCGGTGTGTTGGTGGCCGCCACCGGCGGACTTAGTCCGCAGTTCGGGATCATTGGTCTGAGTGTGCTGGTGGTGGTGATCGTTGGCGGCCTGGACAGCATTCTCGGTGCCCTGGTGGCTGGCGTGTTCATTGGCTGGCTGGAAACGGTTGCCGGTGCCTACCTCGGGGGCGAGTACCGTATGCCGGCAACATTCCTGGTGCTGGCGGTGATCCTGGTGATCCGTCCCTACGGCCTTTTTGGCACCCACGAAATAGAGCGAGTGTAAGATGCGCATCGGTGACGCGAAACAGAGTTACGAGGCCGATGAGGCAATCTGGACCAGCCAGACCCAAAAGCTGTGGTTGAGTCTTTTCCTGCTGATTCTCATGGTGTTCCCGTTTGCCGTCGACTCTTACCTGCTGTACCTGGGCTGCCTGGTTGGCATTGCCGTAATCAGCACCACCGGCCTGAACATCCTGACCGGCTTTACCGGGCTGATTTCCCTGGGGCAGGCCGGGTTCATGGGTGTTGGCGCCTACACGGTGGCCTGGCTGTCCATCAACACCGGCCTGCCGTTCCCGGTCACTCTGGTGCTGGCTGGGCTTATGGCTGCCGCCGTCGGGATTCTGGTGGGCCTGCCCTCACTGCGGGTCAAAGGCCTGTATCTGGCCATCGCCACCCTGGCTGCGAGCGTATTCCTGCACTTCATTTTCGCCGAGTGGGAATCGGTAACCGGTGGCATGGGTGGCCTGAGCCTGGAGCCAGCGCACCTGTTCGGGCTGACGTTCCAGAGTGACTTCATGATGTATTTCATCATCGTGCCGCTGGCGGTGCTGATGGTGCTGGCGGCCCGGAATGTGTTCCGGACACGAATCGGCAGGGCCTTTATTGCCATTCGCGACCGGGATATTTCCGCCGAGATTCTCGGCATTAACCTTCTGCGCTACAAACTGATGTCGTTCGCGCTCAGCTCGTTCTACGCAGGCGTGGCCGGTGGCCTGTTTGCCTATTTCTACCGTGTGGTTACCCCGGAGAGCTTTCCGCTTTCCATGTCCATTTTCTATCTGGCGGCGGTGATCGTGGGGGGCATGGGCAATCTGTTGGGGGGCATCCTCGGTGCTGCTTTCATGACCCTGGTGCCGGAAGCGCTGAAACTGCTGACGGCGGCCCTGACTCCGTTCTACCCCAACGCGCCCGTGTTCATGTCGCCGATGCTGGAGATCATCTTTGGCGCCCTGATCGTGGGCTTCCTGATTTTTGAACCTCATGGGCTTGCGGAAATCTGGCACCGTATCCGTCGCTTTTTCCGCCTCTGGCCGTTCCGGAATTAACGGTTCTCTCACGGGAACCCGTACAACACCAACAACAAGAAGTCGCAAGGAGAAAGAACATGATCAGAAACATCCTCAAAAAAGGTCGCCGGCTTGCCGGGCTTGGTAGCCTGGTCGCTGCGTTGACAGTGGCCGCGCCGGCGATGGCACAGGACAAGGAGCCCGTCGTGTTTGGCGGCTCCATACCGCTCTCCGGCGTGTTCGCGTTTGCCGGTATTCACATCCACGCCGGTCTGACCGACTACACCAACTGGATCAACAGCCAGGGGGGCATCAATGGCCACCCGGTCGAGTATGTGATGGAAGACACCGCCTATGAGGTGGATCGTTCGGTGGCGGCCTTCAAGAAAATTTCCGGTAGCAGTTCCCCGGCTACCTATTACGGCGACAGCACCGGTTTCATGAAAGCCATCGCCTCTGAGCTCAATAGCCAGGGCAATACTCTGATGAGCGGAGCCTCGTTCGCCACCGCGCTGACGGATAATGAGCAATACCCCTACCAGTTCATTCCTGGCCCGAACTATAGCCAGATGTTCGGCATCATTCTGGAGTACATTGCCACTCAGGGTGAGGGCGGTGATATGCCAACGGTGGCCTTTGTCTACAGTGATACCGAATTCGGTAAAGACCCCATCGAAAACGGCAAAGCTCGCGCGGGCGAGCTGGGCATCGAGGTTGTCGAGGAAATCGTGACCAAGCCCGGCAGTGTGGATGTGTCCGCCGAGGTTTTGAAGCTTCGACGGGTGCGACCGGACTTTGTGGTGTTCCATGGCTACGTGCTGTCGCCGATCAACGAGTTCATGGTGCAGATGCGCCAGATGGGCCTCGATACCCAGTTCATGGGCACCTTCTGGTCCTCGGACAAACTGATCATCGACAAGATGGGAGCGGATGCCGATGGCTACATGGGCGTAATGCCCTACAACTATTACGACAGCGAGGAAAGCGGGCCCATGCTTGAAGCCCTCCGTGCCCAGGCGGAGAAGAGCGATCCGGAAGCGGGCTACCGTCCCACCGGCTACATGCAGGGGTGGTTCAATGCCATGGTCTGGACAGAAGTGGTCAAGCGCACGCTCGATGCGGGGAAAGAACTGACCGGAGACAACATGGCGGACTCTCTTGCCTCGATTGAGGACTGGGATACTGGCGGCATTATCGGCATTCCGGTCACCGTGCGAAACATGTCCTTCCCGGTCGGCCGTATCTGGCGGGTGAATGCTGAAGAAGGCCGTTATGAGCCGGTATCGGATTGGATTCACCTCGACTGAGGGGCTGTATGGAAGCCTTACTGGAAATCGATAATATCGAGGTGGTCTACAACAAGTCGGTACAGGTTCTTCGGGGCTTGTCGCTACGGGTGCCGGAGGGCGCCATTGTGGCGCTCCTCGGTTCCAATGGTGCTGGCAAATCCACCACGCTGAAGAGCGTCTCCGGCCTGCTGACCCTGGAAGACGGGGAGGTGACCGCCGGGGAAGTACGTTTCCGGGGCAGGGATGTAAAGGGTACGCCTCCCGAAAAACTGGTGCGTAACGGACTCTTCCATGTCATGGAAGGCCGCCGTGTCTTTGAAGACCTCACGGTGGAGGAGAACCTGGTTGCCGCCACCTACGCACTCAGTGGCAGCAAGCCCTCGTTGAGTGACAGCTACGAACTGGTCTATGACTATTTCCCGCGCCTCAGGGAACGCCGCAAGCAGTTGGCGGGTTACCTCTCCGGTGGCGAACAGCAGATGCTGGCTCTGGGCAGGGCGCTGATTGCCCAGCCGGACCTGATCATGCTTGATGAGCCGTCCCTGGGCCTGGCACCGCTGCTGGTGGAAGAGATTTTTACCATCGTGGCGCGGATCAACCGTGAACAGGGCACCGCGATTCTTCTGGTGGAGCAGAATGCGGCCGTGTCCCTGGCGATTGCCTCATACGGTTACATTATGGAGAACGGCAAAATCGTGATCGACGGGCCGGCGGACAAGCTCACGGCTAACGAGGATGTTCAGGAGTTCTACCTTGGTGTGGGCGGTAAGGAAGGTGAGGCCCGCAGTTACCGCGATATCAAGCACTATAAACGCCGTAAACGGTGGCTGTCATGACAACACCTTCCCTACCTGATCTGACCCTGACCCAGATGCTGCGGGCCCATGCGCAAGAGCGGCCGGATGCCCTGGCCCTGCGTCAGAAAGACTTCGGTATCTGGCAGGCTTATTCCTGGCGGGACTACTACAATCGCGCCCGGCATTTTGGTCTTGGCCTCCGCGCCATGGGGTTGGAGGAGGGTGGCCATGTGGCCATCATCTCGGAAAATCGGGTGGAGTGGGTGATTGCCCAGATGGGTATTGGTATGGTTCGGGGCATCTGTGTTGGGGTGTACCCGACCAGCCCCTGGAATGAAGTGGCCTACGTTCTCGAACACAGCGATGCAAGCATTGTGGTGTGTGAGGATCAGGAACAGACTGACAAGGTGCTGGAAGCCTGGCCCCAACTGCCCCAATTGAAGCACACCATTGCCATTGATATGAAAGGCCTTCGCTACTATCCAGAGCCCCCGGCGGCGTTCGAGGACATTGAGGCCAGAGGCCGGGAGTATGAAAATGACCATCCCGGGCTGGTGGATGAACGGCTGGATGGCCAGCGGATGGACGACACCGCCCTAATGATCTACACCTCTGGCTCCACCGGACGGCCGAAGGGCGCGATGATCAGTTGGGGCAACCTTCACGCTGCCGCTCCCGGTCTTATTGAATTGCTGCAGGCGGACGATCGCGGTTCCAGCCTTTCCTACCTGCCGCTGTGCCATGTGGCGGAGCAGGCGGTAACCAACATTGCGCCGGTTTACGCAGGCAGCTCCGTCAGCTTTGGCGAGAGCCTGCGGACCGTTCAGGAGGATTTGCGGGAAATTGCGCCGACCTTTTTCCTGGGCGTGCCCAGAATCTGGGAGAAGCTGCACTCCGCCATCTATATCAAGGTCCAGGAAACCGGGCGTTTCCGCCGGGCATTGTTCGATTGGGCCATCCGCGCGTGTTCGCCTATGGCGACCAAATCCCGGGCGCAGTGGAGCCTGAAAGAAAAAGGCCTGTACAGCCTCAGTTACTGGCTGGTGTTCCGGGCCCTGCAGAATTTCATTGGCCTGCGCCGATGTACCATCGCAATGACCGGAGCGGCCCCCATTTCCACCGGAATTCTGGAGTTCTTCCGGACCATTGGTGTTCCGCTGCTGGAAGTCTATGGCCAGACGGAAAGTACCGGCGTGGCAACCGCACAGCCGGTGGATGACGTGCAGCTGGGAACCGTGGGTGTCGCGATTGCCGGCGTTGAGGTCAAACTCGGTGATCAGAACGAGATCATTATGCGCGGTGGCAGCATGTTCAAGGGCTACTACAAGAGCGACGCGGCGACTGCTTCTACCCTGAAAGACGGCTGGCTGCATACCGGCGACGTAGGCGAGTGGCGGAATGGCCAGCTCAAGATTGTCGACCGGCTGAAAGACATCATGATCACCGCCGGCGGCAAGAACCTGTCGCCGACGGAGATTGAGAACACCATCAAGGCCAGCCCCTATATCAAGGAATGCATTGTGATCGGTGAGGCCCGGAAATACGTTTCCGCCCTGATACAGATCGATTTTGACACGGTGGCCAAGTGGGCCGAGCAGCAACGGATTGCCTATACCACCTTCCGCAGCCTGACAGAACAGGCGCGGGTGAACGAACTGATCCAGGCCGAGGTGAGCAGGGGTAATGATCAGTTACCCCAAGTGGCACAGATCAAGCGTTTCCACCTGCTCACCAAAGAGCTCGACCATGACGACGATGAAGTGACAGCCACCATGAAGGTGCGCAGAAGCAACATCTATGAGAAGTATACGGATGTGATCGAGTCACTTTACGTTTGAACAAACCCGCGCTCTGCGACATGCCTCCAGCGCCTTGAGGGCGTCGATCTTCAGTGGAAGATTAAGCGCCCACTGAATATCCGTCCTCTCGAAGCCGATGTCCGCCAGTATCTCGTCATCTTCCTTCAGCAAAGGCAGGAACAGGCGACGAAAATGGTGCCTGCGCCGGAAGATTCTGACCCAGAACTCAACCGTTGCCATGAACGCCAGTGGCGGGGTGGCCGGCATGTAAAGCTCCAGCTCCGGGGGCTTGGCGGGGGCGTCTGGACGAAGCTGGGGGCGGCGAAAATCCTGATAATGGCTCATCGTTTCAATCTCCAGTTCAGTCATCAGTATGGGTGCCCTCGCGTCTTTGCGGGGGCATGGTTATCAGCATGCAACGTCACCTTTGATCAAACAAACGAAAAGATTTAACATCTGAGTTAAGAAAAATTGAAAGGTGGCTTATGAACAGTACCGAACTTGCGCCCAACCGCGAGGTTGGCCCGCTACTGGATACCGACGTATTGAGAACCTTCGTGGCCATTGCCGAGAGTGGAAGTTTCACCCGCGCCGCGAAGCAGGTTTTTCGCACCCCTTCGGCCCTGAGCATGCAGATCAAACGGCTTGAGGAAATTCTCGGTCATGTCCTCTTTGTGCGCGAAGCCCGTCGCGTCCGCCTGACGCCCGAGGGAGAAGTGCTACTGGGCTATGGCCGACGACTGCTGCGATTGAACGAGGAGGCTATCCGGCAGTTCCTCTCTCCCGTTTTGGAAGGCCGGGTCAGTTTGGGCACTTCAGACGATGTGGGCAGCCGTATCCTGCCTGGCGTACTGGCGCAGTTCGCGCGCTCGTATCCGGCGGTTCAGGTGGATGTCGTGGTTGGCTCCAGTCAGCAGAACCTGGACCGGCTCGATGCGGGAGAACTGGATATGGTGCTGGTCACCATTGGCAATGAGGGGCAGGAGCGACGCGGTGAAGTTGTACACACCGAACCGTTGGTGTGGGCCGGCCGCGAAGGGGGTGTCGCTGCCAACCGGTCACCCCTGCCGGTGGCGCTTGCCAGCCATGGTTGCGTATGGCGCCGGGCAGCGCTGACGGCCCTGGATGACGCCCATATTTCCTATCGGGTTGCCTACACCTGCGATAATTGCTTCGGCCAGGAAGCGGCGATGTTGTCGGACCTGGCGGTTGCACCGTTCCCCGTCAGCCTGGTGCGCCCGCCGCTACGAAAACTCGACCGGGAAGGGTTGCCGCCGCTGGCGGAGTATCAGATCGCACTGGTGCGAAGTGGCAGCAATCCGGTCAACGACGCGCTGGCGGGGCATGTGAAGGATGCGTTTCTGGATTGGAGGTGATCTCCAGAGATCTCTTGGTCTCAAGATGGTCATATCGATAAACATGTAATGTAATTGCTTCTTACAGTTCGTTGCCTTAACTGTACCTTAAGCTACTTATTTCCCCGATGGGTTGAGCATATATTGAGCAATGTGCTGCTTCATCCATCAGGGAGAGAATGTCATGTTTGGGCGCCATCGTATTGTGGAATTGACGGATCAGTTAACGGTCTCCAGGGGCGAACAGGAGAGGATTCAGCAAACCCTGAATGCCATTGCCTCCCAGATCGGGTATATCGAGTTCAGCCCTTCGGGAATTGTAGAGTCTGCCAATGATATCCTGCTATCCATTGTCGGGTACGAGCGCCAGGAGGTCATTGGCAAGCACCACCGGGCGCTGTGTGACTCAAGCTATACGGCGTCGTTGGAATACCAGCACTTCTGGGAGGATCTCGGGCGCGGTATCAAGAAACAGGGCACATTCCCCCGCTTTGCCAAGGATGGTCGGCGTGTCTGGCTGGAGGCCACCTATTTCCCCGTCACCGATGAGGACGGGAAAGTCTTCAAGGTCATCAAACTGGCAACAGACGCGACTGCCGCCCAGGACAAAGTGGCGGATGATACCGCCATGCTTGATGCCCTCGACCGCTACATGGCCGTCATCAAGTTCACGCCCGACGGCACGATACTGGAGGCCAACGAGAACTTCCTGGCCACCACCGGCTACGCCAAGGACGAGATCATCCATCAGCACCACAGGATGTTCTGCTTTGATGATTTCTATCGCGATAACCCTGACTTCTGGAAGCGGTTGGCCCGTGGTGAGAGTTTTTCAGGGCAGTTTGAGCGCAGGGACAGGAACGGCAAGAGTATCTGGCTGGAAGCCACCTACAGCCCTGTGCTGGATGCTGGCGGGCAGGTATACAAGGTGATCAAATTCGCCTCGGACATTACCGCGCGGGTGAACAACGCCCGCGAGGCAGCCGACGTGGCTGCCGCCACTTCCGAGGAAACCTCACAGATTGCGGCTGAAGCTACCCGTGCCCTCAACCTTGCGGTGGAAACCTCGGCATCGGCTCTGGCTGAGGTGGCCAGCGCCACGGAGGTAAGCCGGGATCTGGAAACCCAGGCCGAGCAGATTGGCAGTATTGTCAGCACCATTCGCTCTGTGGCTGAGCAGACCAACCTGTTGGCCCTGAACGCTGCCATCGAAGCCGCCCGTGCCGGCGAAATGGGGCGGGGGTTCGCAGTGGTAGCCGACGAGGTACGTAAACTGGCTGCAAAGACCGCTGAATCCCTGGAAGAAATTTCCACGGTAGTGGGCAAGAACAGCCACTTGATCGAGTCCCTGCGCGCGAACATGGACGGGGTATCGACGCTTTCACGCCGCAGCTCGGATGAAATCTCCGGCATTGCTACCGGTATTCAGCAGGTGGAAAAGGGCATGACGGATCTGGCGGCGGTGGTGGCGCGATTGAGTAATGAGGGTTAGTTGTGTGTTTGAAGAGAAGGCGAGTATCCATTCTCAGCCCTTCTCTTCATCGTTAGCTCGGAGATCGTGCTGTTGTCATTGCATGCCTTCAATGACTTTTCTTGCTGGCAAGCCCCGTTCCTCAAGCCGTTCTGCCCATTGGTCATAGACATTTTCCAGTTTGGCCCGGGCTTCTTTCAGGTCGCTATCAGACAGCGGGGTTTTCCGGATGTCATGTTCTTGCACAAGAACATTAATATTCTCCGGATCAGACGTGTCCACATATTCACAGTACGTCTGCATGGCATACTTGCCGGCTTCTACAAGTATATCCTGCTGTTTTTGGGAAAGATCATTCCAGACGCGATCACTGATTGAATAGGTCAGGCCGAAGCTGCCGACAGCCAGGTTAGGAACCAATTGGTCCAGGGCGGGAGCAAGACCGTAGTCAAGGATGCCGCGAACAGGGAAGAAAACGCCATCCAGCGTACCGCGTGACAACGAAGTGAGCACATCGGAACCTTGCATTCTTACGGGACTTGCTCCCAGTTCAGTGGCGGTAAGTGCCATAGGGCCACCTGCGGTTCTTATGCGAAGGCCCGCAAGATCGTCAAGCGATGAGATGTCTTTATTGTTGGTGAGTATACGGTACTGTCCCATATTGCCCACCCACAGCGGCCGGATTTTATGCCTCTTGAACTCGGCTTCGTATATGGCTCCGCCCGGTTGGGCAAGCTCGTAAAAACTGTCTGCAGCCGAACAGGAGCCCTGAACGATTTCAGGCAATTCGACAACTCCGGAGAGTGGGAATTTCTCCGAGATGTAGGCTGGGGATACGTTCGCGATGTCCGCAACGCCGGTTTGCAACAAGGTTAAGGATTCGGAGCCCCGGCCCAGCTGTTCGGCCGGATAGAAATCGAACTTCATTTTGCCGCCTGACAGTTCCTCTACCTTCGCCATGAAGGGATTGGCACCATGTTCAGTCGCAAACGAGGTGTTGGGGAGCCATTCGGCAAATTTAAATGTAATCGGTTCTACCTCTGCAGCCGATGCTGACAAAGGTGAAAATATGACCGCAGCTAATAGCGCTGACCGTGCTGTTTGGGTTTTCATTTCGGCATTCCTCTTGTAGTTCAGCAATGTTGTTTTATTTGTGGTGTCACTACTACTGGTTAACCAATTGCTCAATGCGTTATAAACGTTAATGCTATTAAAGCTCCTTTTTGCACATTGAATTTATCCTTCCCCTATCTGAAATCCCTATAAAAATATCTCTACCATCGTGCTTATAATTCATTAAAACCGGCTTTCCTATTTCATGGCCGTAGAGGGAAGCCAAAGAACGATCTCCGGAAATGCGATAAGAATGGATATCAGGCCGAGTAGCATAAGTATGTAGGGGATGACTCCAGAGAAGAGATCCCTTACCGGCACGTCAGCTACTTTTGCCACAACGAAAACGTTCATGCCGACAGGCGGCGTCACAATGCCGATTTCGGAAAGCAGGATGACAATGACGCCAAACCATATAGGGTCAAATCCCAGAGCCACCACAACGGGAAGAACGACTGGGATTGTCAGTATCAGAATTGATATCAGGTCGAGGAACAGGCCAAGAACCAGATACAGAATGACCAGCAGGAACAGAACGAAGTAGGGCGAGACATCGAGAGCGCCCACGTAGTTCACAAGGTTTCTGGTAACGCCAGTCATTGTGATGAAGTATCCGAAAATGTGCGCACAGACAATGATTAAACCGATCATGGCCGAAATACAGGACGTATTTATCAGAGCCTGTTTGAACGCTTTTGATCCCAGGTTTCCGGATTTCAGTGCCAGCAAAAGAGCACCCAGGGCGCCAAGAGCTGAGGATTCGACAGGGGTGGCGATGCCGGTATAGATCAATCCAGTCACTATGGCAAAGAGCAGTATGAATGGCCCTGCGACTTTCACCGACGCAATTTTCTCTTTGAGGGAATAGGTCTGTTCAGATTTTCCAACGGGGTTCTTCAGGAGAAGCAGTTTGATGGTGATGGCGATTGTCAATGTGACCAGAATACCCGGAACAATGCCTGCGATAAGCAAATCACCGATACTGACGCCACTGAGCAGTCCGTAAAATATCAGGGCAATGCTGGGTGGGATGAGCATTGCGATGGTTCCCGAAATGGCTGCAATGCTGCCCGCCATTTTTGGGGTATAGCCTTGCTCTACCATAGCTGGCGTACTTATCTTTCCCAGGGTTGCCGCGGCAGCCGTGCTTGAACCGGATATTGCACCGAACGCGGCCCCTGTAATGACGGCCGCAATACCCACTCCGCCGTTGATTTTTTGTGTCCACTTTGAAACAGCGGAGAACAGGGAGTTGGTAATCCCGCTCACCCCCATGAATTCAGCCATGAGAATAAACATGGGAACGGTAAGCAGCTCGTAAGTAGTCAGGGCCGAGCCTGGAGATGCCGATAGAATTCCAAGTAATACATCCAGCCCGTTGGCGATTAAGATGCCGGCTGCCCCTGAGATTGCAAGGCTGATTGCGACAGGAATCCCGATCATCAACAGGAAGAACAGAAGTAGAAAAGGGATTGCAATTATCATTATATTTCGCTCCCGTCCACAATGAATTGTTCGATGGTTTTAATGGTCAACCTGAATGAAAATGTGAAGGAGCTAACGGCGATAATGAGTTCCGAGGGCCAGACGAGCCAGTTTACCGCGCCATAGATAACTTCGTTCTCTTCCCAGGCAGAATATGCTCTGAGCGCATAGGTATAGGTGATATAGACAAACAAAACGGTGGCAATAAGCCCAAAAAACGAGATGCACGCTTTAGTGAACTTTTCCGGGAACTTGTTCTTGAAATAGTCGACTTTCAAATGGTTCCCTGTTCTTAGTGCGTAAGAGAACGCAAGGAAGTAACAACCAGGGAGTAGGTACATGGTTATAAAGTCGAAAACCCAGCTAAGAGGAGAGTTGAAAACATAGCGCATGACAACATCAATGAAGGTTATCGTCATCGCGATGATGATCATGCTGCCAGCGATGGCAATAAGAATATTCTCCAGATACGTGCAAAAAACATTCAGAATATTCAAAAGTCCTCTCTTCTCAGCAGAAGCAGCAACGATTTTGTGTTGTTGTATGGTTGCCATAATTAGCCTCGGCGTCAGAGTTGGTTATTCATAAAGTGCGTTCATGACTGTGTTCGAAATCCGCCAGTATACGATGCGCTTGAATAACCACGGGTTTATCAACCATTTTTCCATCGACTGTCGTCGCGCCACCGTCACTGCTCTCCATGGCGGCAACGACACGTTTAGCCCAGTCAACCTGTGCACTGTCTGGTTGGAACGACTTATTCACGGCAGAAACCTGTTTAGGGTGAATGCAGAGTTTGCCTCCGAACCCCAACTGTCTGGAGCGAAAAGCATCCTGCTCAATTTGATCAGCGTCCTGGAATGCAACGCTGACGCCGTCTATGGGCGGCTCCAGGTTTGCGAAGCAGGATTCGATGATAATCTGAGTTCGTACGCTGGTCATGGCGTTGGCGTCATCGGTGATACCGGTTTCGGTGCCGAAATCAATGCTCCCGAACGCTATGCGGGTTAAACCCGGCACTTCTGCAACTCGCTCCAGCTCTTTATATCCCTTGACCGTTTCGATCAGAGCGATCAGTGAGTGATCGGGAAGAGCCTTTTGAGTTTCCATGAGTGATGCGAGGTCGGCTTTCGGGAGCATCAGAATGGCTGCAGGTGCTTCTGCCATCATTTTGATGTCGTCGTTAAACCATTCCGTATCCGCTGCATTAATTCGCACGGCTGCAACGTGCCCCTGGGCAAGCCAGGCCGCCGTGGCGGCCCTGGCCTGGTTTTTTTCCCGAGGTGAAACGGCATCTTCAAGATCAATGGCGATCAGATGCGCACCACTCGACATGGCCTTTTCAAAGCGATCAGGCCGATTGCCGGGCACGAACAAAATACTTCTGGCTATGCGCTTCATCGTGCCCTCACTCAAACTCTACGGTTGTTGAAGTCGTTGTTTTGCAGAAACGCTCAAGGCTTTTCATTGCAATGTCGTGTTCTTCGGTGGTCAGCCCGCAACAACAGTCTTCCAGAACGACCATTTCAAAGTCACGGTCATGTCCATCTCGCACGGTTGCCTGGACGACCGCATTCGTTGAGATACCCGAGCAGTAAATCCGGGTGATGCCCTTGGCACTGAGCACGGCTTCAAGAGTCGTGGCGTAAAAAGGACTGACGCGGTGTTTGACGATATCAATGTCGTCCTTGGTTTGGCCCAGTTTGGGATGGGTTTCGGTTCCCCATTCCCCGAGTTTGAAGATGTTATTGTCCCTGGCTTTGTTGAATATGGGTGAGTTGGGCGGGCACTCACGGTAATCTGGCGAAAAGCCTACGCGAACAAAGCCTACGGGTATTCCGGCTGCTCTCGCTTTTTCTATGGCTGCCTGAGTATTCTCGACAACTTTTCTGGAACGAACCTGTTCGCCGTAAGGGCCTTTGCTGCTTACACCCTCTTCGTGAACAAGATCGTTCATCATATCGAGCACCAGATAGATTGAGTTACTCATAATGCATTCCTTTTTCTTTACAAAGTGAATGGGGTCTTCCCCTTTTACATAATGACTTCGCGTTGCTCCAGGTCCGCCCGCTGTCGGGCGCCAATTCCAAGCAGTTCCCCGAAGACATAATCCTCATCCTGCCCCAGTTCGGGCGTTTCCCGGCGAATGCCGACATCCCGAGTCCTGCTGAAGCGTGCGGGGGTCCCGACCGCAAGTCTTCCCGGGTAGCTCGGATCGTGCACTTCCGTGAGCGCACCTCGCTGGCGCAGGTGAGGATCATCCGCAATCTCCTGCATGTTCCAGGAGGGGTGGGCGCAGACGCCCGTAGCTTGTAGCTGCTGTGCAGTAGCTTCTGCGTCAAGATGTTGAAGCCACTCCGTAATAAGTTGGTCCAGTGAACAGCTGTTCCGCCGCCGGGCGCCCGCCGAGGCAAAGCGAGGATCGTCAGCCGCACCCGGGGTTCCGATGATCCCCACCAGGGCCCGCCATTCCCGGTCGTTGCGAACCGCAATCGTCAACCAGCGGTCGGTATTCGCCGTTGCATAAACGCCATGGGGCGCCATCCTCGGATCGTCGTTGCCGGGCCGCACCGGATCTTCCCCCAGGCTGGCCATCAGTAGCGCATCGCCAATCATCGCCGAGGCCACATCCCGGGCGGCCAGATCGATGTACTGACCTTCGCCGGTCCGGCGGCGTTGGTGCAGCGCCGCCATCAGGGCGACCACCGCATGGTAGCCGGCGGAATGGTCCATCACATGCCGCATCTCCACGGGAGGCCCGTCGGTGTAGCCGCTCATCCAGCCCAGGCCACCCCAGGCGCCGAACAACGGCGCGTAGCCCGCGAAATGGGAGTCCGGCCCGCATTGGCCCGACGACGACAGCGACAGCATCACCAGGTCCGACTTCACCTCGCGCAGGGATTTATAGTCCAGGCCCAGACGACCCATGACGCCGGGCCGGAAGCTTTCGGCCGCGGCATCCGACAGGGCGACGATCCGTTTGGCCAGATCCACCGCTTCGGGCTTTTTAAGGTTCAGGCGCACCGACAGCTTGTTGGCGGAGACCTGATCAAAGGTGGCGGCCGTCATCCGGCCATACACCGCGTGGGGCTTGCGGAAGGCATCCGGCCGCGACAGGCTTTCGATCTTGATGCATTCCGCGCCCAGCTGTGACAGCACGTGGGTAGAAAAAGGACCAGCGGCATGGATGGTGAAATCCGCGACTCGCACGCCGGCCAAGGGGAGCAGGGCCTCGCTCATGACAGGCCCTCCTGAATAGCCGTTTGGTCTTCGCCTTTTCCGAGCGATGGAACGTCCCCAAGCTGGAGTGGAGTTCGTTGGAACTGATAAGGCGCAACAAGTACCTGAGCTTGGTGCCCGTTGGTAAGGTGGCAGGCGTCAAACAGGCCTCGAAAGGTCTCGTGCTCCCCGGTGAGAACTTCCACCGGTGTCCTGTATTTGGCGGCCGGAACCCCGAGTTTCTGGGCATTACCAACAATAGTGTCCACGTTCCTGGCCGCCATCCACGCCCGGATGTGAGCGTTGATGTCTGCCCCCCGGCGACTGCGCTCCAGCGGATCCTTCAGGGCCTCATCCTGCGCCCAACCCGGATTGCCCAACAACTGCACCAGGGCATTCCACTGCCGATCCTCCAGGGTCAGCAATTCCACATAGCCATCCTTCGCCTCAAACACCCCGCCGTACCGGAAGCTCCGGGTGGCCCGATGCTCCAGGGAACCATCGCCCAGGCGTTGCAGTGCAAAAGCGCCGCACAACAGCATGGCGTCCTGCACCGAGACATCCACATACTGCCCCCCGAACTCCGACATCGCCCACCAGGCGGACAACGCCGACAGGGCCGCCGCGCACCCGCCCTGGTATTGGGCAAAGTGACCGTAGATCTTCAGGGGAGGACGATCGGGAAAGAGTTCGTACGACCGCCCATTGGGCAGCAGGAAGCCTTCACCACTGGCGTGGATCAGGTTGATTTCCTCACCATCCCAATCCGCTTTGGGGCCCGTGGCCCCAAACGGCAGGACGCTGACATGCACAAGGGAAGGAAAACGTTCAGATAGCTGCTCATGATCCAGACCAAGCGCCCTTCTTTCTGACACCGGGGTGTCGTCCAGAAGAATGTCCGCTTGTTGCAGTTCACGAGCCAGTATCCGCTGGCCGTCCCCGGTTTCCAGATCACACACCAGGCTGCGCTTGCCCGCCGCCAGATAGCTGAACAGGGCGCTGGTCTCATCGTCCAGCAGGGGGGCCGCCTGGCGAAGAGGGGAGCCCTCTTCCGGTTCCAGCATGACCACCGTTGCCCCGAGCGTGGCAAGTAAGCGGCCGGCATAGGCCGCGGCCACGGAGTGTGATCGTTCAACGATGTGGCACCCTGCCAGAGGCAGGCTGCTACGATCGTGGGAGTGGGTTGTTGGCATTGTAATCCTCCCCAAGTGACTGACGGTGACCTTAGCGAACGACTGGCAGATCCAGGTTGCAACCAGAGCCATCAACAAAAGCCGGTTGGTTGATGTCGCGAGAAGGCAGGGCAACGGTCGCCAGGCCAGGCGTGGTGACTTCTCCGCGCTGGTTCACGGCCGCCAGTTCAATGTCGACAAGGCCGGTGTTGTCCTTCACGTATTTGCGAACCACTTTGCCGGTACACCAGGTGGTGTCACCCACAATGTTGAAGCGACGCATCTCGGTACGGACCCGCTTCAGGAAGCCGGCATCGCCCATCCAGTTGGTGACCAGTGAGCACATCCAGGCGGAACGCTGAGGGCCGTAATCGTAGGTACCGGGTACCCCCACCTCTTTAGCAACCGATTCACGGTGGTGACCAATGCCGGTGTATTCCACACCACCACCCGCTTCCGGGTTGCGGAAGAAGTGACCGGGGTGTTTAACGGCCGCTTGCAGAACCACGCCGTGCGTGTGTCCACGACCACAGCCCACCAGGAAGCCCATGGTGTCCATCAGCGACAGCGGGCCACGAGCAATCGGAGGCAGCTCTTCGCCTTCCTGAACATCTTCCCAGTAACGGACGTTGGCACCGCGAATGTTCTTCGGCTCATCGAGGATGGCCTGATCAATGCGATCCCGCTCTTCGTCGGTGTAATCGTGCTGTTTGATGTCATCGTACTTGCCGGCGTCACGGGCGGCTTTGCGCTCGTGGCGTGTGCAGGTGCCCAGGGCGCGGGCCACCAGTTCACTGCGCTGGTTGTAATAACTGGCTTCTACATACTGCAGTACCAGGCGGCCGGAGAACTTGCTCTCCTTCTCCTGGACCCCGACGACGCGCTCAACCGCTGAAATCCGGTCGCCCGGGCGTACGTGGCGGAACAGCTCCCAGTCGTTACCGGCGTAGAAACCGTGAACGCCCGGCAGGCCCCAGCGGGTGCGACCCAGCCAGCCGTAGGCCATCGGGAACATCGGGTGCCCAAGCTGGGTGGCATAGCGAGTGCCATGGCCATAGCCCGGGTCACGGTAAAGAGGGTTGAGGTCACCGATGCCGTTGCACCAGTTGCGCAAGGTATCCGAGGACGCGTCCTGGAGGTAAGGGCCTTCCGGGCGCAGCTGCAGGCCAATCATGGCCTTCGCGTTGGCGATCGCTTCGTCGGTGATCTGCCCTTCGGCCGGGGCCGATCCTACGCTGCTCTTGGT